>Ga0209064_1000291_pt1 | contig 115031 bp, 109 predicted proteins | sample Inofromicrocosms_FD_187498 | JGI IMG/M metagenome (GOLD analysis project Ga0209064, IMG submission 187498) | Mouse cecum microbial communities from Vienna, Austria - Inoculum for glucosamine and mucus D2O microcosms (SPAdes) (version 2) | ecosystem: Host-associated > Mammals > Digestive system...
TCAGCTGCTAAGGCTAAAGCTGAACAATTTAAAATTGATCAAGCTGTTTCTATGCAAAATGATTCTCCGTTTGTTTCTAAAAAAGAATGTTTCGATACATGGGCAATTAAATGGCTTGAGACTTACAAGTTAAATAAAGTTAAAGAACATACTTATTTATTTACGTATAAAAAGAATATAGAAAAATATCTTATACCTTATTTCAAAAAAGCCAAACTATCAGATATAAAACAAATTGACATACAAAATTACTTTAATGAAATAAAGAACACAGATAACGGCAAACCCTTATCATTATCTGTTCTTGAAAAACATAAAATGATACTTAAACCAATTTTTGATACCGCCATAGATAATGATTTGTGCTATAAAAATCCTGTTAAAAATATAAATTTCCCACGGATAGCCCCAAAAGATGAAAAAGTATTCTATAATGCTGAACAAGCAAAACTATTATTTAAAAAGTAATGGGGCACTCAGACATTTCCGTAACTTGCAGCATATATGTGCATAATGATATAGAAGTTTTAAGGAAACAACTAAAACTCGATGAAGAAGAAACATAAAAACTACGACTTTACTACGACATTTAAGTCGATTTTTTTCAATCTATTTCAAACTTATCAAAAGCAAAACCCACGTAAATACGTTATTTATAGCGTATTTACGTGGGTTATTTGGTGGAGGCGATGCGTACAGTGGTATAATCAATTATTCGCAACCTTTAATAATGGGAAAAGCCCGTAGAATCGGGATTTGTGGCATTTTTAACGTTAATCAGTTTAACTTGGTTACGGTCTGTAATTGGTTTAACTCAGTTACGGTCAAAAAAAGCTCTTATATTGATTTCCATTTCAGTATAAGAGATTTTGTTCACTGCTGATTCACGATTGCATGAATTTGTCATTTCATTTCTTTACTTTTAAATTATTTCTCAATATTAAAATCTTATTCTCAATCTCTTGAATAACTTTTTTAAATACATCGTCACTCTGTCCAGCAGAGTTATCAGTCCCCAGTTATCATCAAAAGGTCTGCTGATAAACTAAAAATTTACAATACACTCCATAAAATGGCAATATCCTGTTCAGGAATGTCAGGCATAAGTTTTTATATAAATACTCTCACAAAACCATCAAACTCATGCTTATTATACAATAATAAAGATATTCTAACTACACAGACAGGCTACTCTAATAAAATTATTGAAAAAAGAGTGTTAAATTTTATGCCTTTATGAAAATGAAATATGGGTAATTTTAAAGTGATCTTATTCTGATAAATAAAAAAGTGTCACTCTCCAATTACAGTCAATGGAGAGTGACACTTTTTCTTGCTTCTAATAAATCTTATTCATATAAAAGTATTCAAATAAGACTGTCAAAGTCTTTTTTGGATGCAAAACGATGTGATTTTTATTTTATTGAGAGGATTTCTTTTTAACAGTTCTTATTCTGTTCTTTTTTTAATTCTTTAATAACTTTATGATAAACCGGGCTTTCCATTGTTATAACCTGATGAACGCCAACACCTTTCATTAAGGGCATTTTAAGCTTATATTTAACCCAAAAGAAAGCATAAATAAATAATCCAATAAAAAGAACAAGACATAGCAAATATATATGAAGTTTCTGAGTAGAATCAGTTGAAATATTAAACATCATGTATACTTGTAAAATTATACCGATTATTTGAAATAAAGGATAAAAAGGGGTTTTAAAAGTTCTTGGAACATTCTTCATCTTTTTTCTCAAAATAATTACATTCAGATGTGATGTAATATAAGAAAGCATCCAGAAAAGTGAACATGTCAGCGTAAGGAATGCCACCTGTTCACCCGTAGAAATTCCCGAAGCCTCAATTACTATTGTAAGAAAACCAAGAATTAAAATTACGAAATAAGGTGCGCCATGTTTATTTTTTTTCTGAAAGAATGAAGGAAGAAGATTCATTTTCGCCATACCGCAGCATATTTCAGACACAGAGCAGATTATAGAATTCTGTGTACTTACTGCCGCAAAAATAGCTACGAGAATCATCCAGTATCTTCCGACATTTCCTAGCATTGCAACTGCATACAGAACATGGGGTGATGCCGTTGAGCCAAGGTCGGACCATTCAGTATAATTTTTGAAGCCGAGTACCATAATAATTTGAATAAGTCCCATGATGCCAAGCGAAAGCACCATGCTTACCGGAACGTTTTTACGGGGATTTTTCATATCCTTTGCAAGAGGAACTATAAATTCTGCTCCAATAAAGAACCAGAATGCTGTTGCTGTAAGGGGAAGTATGTCTGCAAGATTGGATGAAATGACTGCTGGTTGATTTATGGATTCCCCTGAGCCAATCCCAAAAGCTCCGATTACACTCAGAGCTATAAGAGAAAGTACCATAAATGCTGCTACTATTTCCTGAATAAGTGTTGACATATTGACACCCATTAGATTTACAATTATAAGTATTATTGTGATTCCAACGCTGAATACTGCTGGAGGTATTGAATTACCTGTAATTTCTGTCATTACATTTGCAAACATTGCACCTTCAGCAGGTGCTGCAAATACATTACTTATCAGATAACCGCCTACCATGGTTACTATTGTAATAAGAGGACCCAGACCTGCGAGTGTATATTGGGCTATTCCACCTGTAAGATTCGGCATAATTGCATTAAGCTCGGCTATAGATAATACAGCCATCATATTTGCAATACAAGCAATTACTATTGCAATTATAAATGGTGTTCCCACTGCACTTGAACCGCTTGCTGACGAAATAAAACAGCTTGTTGCAATAAGCATTCCGACACCTGTTGAAACAGCACCGAATATTCCTATTTTTTTATTCATTTTCTTTTCTCCGTTTTAATCAATTGAAGAAACCCTGAGTGCATCTGCACCTTCTTCACCTGTTCGTACTCTGATTATATTTTTTATATCAGAAACAAATATTTTACCATCTCCGATATGACCCGTATAGAGTTCAAGTTTTAAAAACTCCAAAAGTTCATCTACTTTACATGTTTCACACACAATAATCACTACACTTTTCGGCAAAAGCTGGACGGCAAGATTTTTCTGTTCAATTTCATATTCGGCATGACCATGCTGTACTCCGCAGCCAATTACGTTATTGTATATTGTAATACCAGTAACCCCAAGCTTCATAAGCTTTTTGACATTTTCACCCGTGCTGAGCTTTCCGGTAAAGTTCGCTACTTTGTCCATTCCACTCATTACTTCAACTCTTGAAAATTCAGATTCCATTTTATACACTCCGTTTCATTTTTTACGAATGCCGGCTCCATTGGCAGCATACAAATCAAAAAGATTTATCTTCTGTTATATTTTCAGCGCTTTTCAGGGCATATGCCTCACATAAAAAGCCTTTTGCTATTCTGCCGTCAGAAAGCTCAATATCTCCAATCGTAAGAGGCGATTTAACATTATCAAGGAAAATTCCAAGCTTGTTTTTAGGTATTCTGTAAATATCGACTGCAATTTTTTCGCCTGTTTCATCATTCACCTTAATAAGTCCAGGCTTAACGGGTGCTGTGTTTAACTTATACAGTTTGTACGCCTTTGTAGTTTCTGTACTTTCAATAAAATTCGCACCAAGTTCCGTCAGCTGGCTTTCAAGACTATATCCCTTTTTATGAAGTCCGCATACCGCAAATTCAACGCTTTCGCTTTTTAAAAACTGCTCAGCAGTTCTGATAACAAGATTTTCATTATCTGACGTTCCGAAAATTGTTATGCCGAACGGATAATTTTTGTCCCTTGAATTTTCTGGTACTGCGATTGCCATAAGGTTTAAAAGATTACAGTGATTGGTATACAACCCCATAAGGCTATTTGTTTCAACGGGATCTTCTCTAACCTGTTCTCGTGTAAATGTTCCGCCTGCTGTCGGCATAATCATTACAGAGTTTTCAAGTATTTCCCTTGCTTTATGTCTGTAATACTGTAATTTATGCAAGTCATCAAAAAGTCTTGCAGCTGTTTTTTCTTCTGTTCCTCCCGAACGAAGGATTTTTTCTGTGACAGAAAATATTTTTCCAGTATGGGATTCAACAAACTCCTTTAAATCTGCCCATCTTTCGGCAACATAAGCGCCATCATACAGAATCAGCGCTGCCTCATAGAACATTTTGTAGTCGATATATTCCGTTTTAATGCCAAGATTTTTTATTCTGTCAACAGCATTGTACCATTTGAATTTATGAAGTTCGGCATTGTCCCCAAAAAAGGTTGGTTCATCTTTAGGAAGATATATTTTATCAGGCAGCTTACTTCCTTTTTCTTCATACTTCAGAGACCACGGACAGTCAGTATCATAGCCTTTGGCATATTTATTTATCTCTTCTGCGTCTTCAAGAGTGTTTGCAAAAACTGTAACACAATCAAGACTTGCACATGCAGGTACTACGCCGCCTGTAGACCATGAACCTAACGGTGGTTTGAAACCTATAATAGTATTAAGCATTGCAGGAACTCTTCCCGAACCGGCTGTATCTGTTCCGAGTGCAAAAGCTGACATTCCAAGTGCTACCGAAACAGCTGAACCTGAGCTTGAACCGCCGCTTATAAGTTCAGAATCATGTGCATTATGTACTTCACCATAGGGACTTCTTGTTCCTACAAGTCCTGTTGCAAATTGGTCAAGATTTGTTTTTCCAACTGGTATTGCACCAGCATCAATCAGCTTTTGAACAACAAATGCACTCTTTTCAGGAATATACGAAAAATCAGGACACGCTGCTGTTGTAGGAATGCCTTCAAGATCGATATTATCCTTTATTGCAAACGGTATTCCCCACAGAGGACAGCTTTCACTGTCCTTGGGGAGATTTTTAATATACTTATCTGTGAGCTCGTGTGACGGAGCAACAATCCAGATGTTTTTTTCTTTTTTCGAATCAGCTCTTCTGATTATTTCATCTATCAGCTCTTTGGGTGTAAGCTCATTATTTTTATAAGCCTGCTTTATCCATGCTATAGACAATTTATCAGGAAAATATTTCATTTTTATTAATCCTCCGCCTTAATGGCTGCAATCATCTGACCTGCATTTAACTGCTGACCGGATTTTACATAAATTTTTTTGATTACGCCGTCATATTCTGATTCTACAGGAAACTCCATTTTCATACTTTCAAGAACGGCAATTTGTTCGCCTTTCTTTACAACGCTGTTTTCTTCGGCAAGAACTTTCCATACACTGCCCGGGATTGCTGCATTTATCGGCTCGCAGTCATCAGGCAGAACATCATCTTCATGAGTATCTGCATTTTCTGTTTCAGAAACGAAATGATCAAGTCCCTGTTCAATCCACCTTTGACGTTCTGCTTCAAATGAAGCCTCCTGATGCTTTTTAAACCTTTCAGCTGATTCCTTTATACTTTCAAGGTATTTTTTATATTCACCAAGATTGAATGTTGTTTCCTCAATATCAATATGAAATTTTCCTCTTAGAAAATCATCTCTGTACTGTAAAATTTCATCTGCACTGCATGGGTAAAATCTGAGTCTGTCAAAGAAGTTAAGCAGCCACGGTTTGCCTTTTCTGAAGTATTCTGTTTCTCTTAAAGGATTCCACATCTGTACGGTTCTGCCTACAAACTGATAACCTCCGGGACCTTCCATGCCATAAACACAGAGATAAGCGCCGCCTATACCAACTGCATTTTCAGGTGTCCATGGTCTTGCTGGGTTGTATTTTGTAGTTACCATTCTGTGACGTGGGTCAACAGGTGTTGCAACAGGTGCGCCAAGGTAAACGTCACCTAAACCGAGTACAAGATATTCTGCATCAAATACAATTTTCTGAACATCTTCAATACTGTCAAGCCCGTTAATTCTTCTGATAAATTCGGGATTTGACGGACACCATGGAGCGTCAGGTCTTACAGTCTGCTGATAACGCTTTGCCGCAAGCTGTGTTTGAGGGTCATCCCATGAAAGCGGTAATTTAATTATTCTTGAAGAAACAGTAATATCATCAAGCTTTGAAAGATTTAAATTTATTTCTTCAACTTTCTTACAGATTTCTCTTGCTGAAATCTTATTTGCATCAAAATGAATCTGTAAAGAACGGATACCAGGTGTCATATCAATTATGGGTAAATTGCTTTTTTCAATTTCATTCATAAGAATATGTACTCTGAAACGCAGCTCAATATTAAGCTCCATATCACCATATTCGATAAGAATATTTTCTTCACCCTGTAATCTGATTTTATAATCTGTATCATCATGCGTCCCTTCTGCAAGCACTGCATAAGACGCATCAAGATCAGCCTTTTCAGGGAGAGTAACCTTTGTGTAATCAAGATCAATATTCTTTTCCTGATCATCTCGTATCTTCTCAGCCTGTTCAAGAGATAAAAGCTGAAAATGTACCTTGTCGCCGGGATGTAATTGACCGAGCTTCCACAATTCTCCCTTTGCTGTCGTAACAGAGCATACAAAGCCGCCGAGGGACGGACCATCGGGTCCGAGAAGTATCGACTGGTCGCCGGTTAAATCCAGCGTACCGATAGCGTAAGCATTATCGTGAATATTTGACGGGTGAAGCCCTGCTTCTCCGCCGTCTTCTCTTACCCATTGCGGAATTGGTCCGTTAAGTCTGATTCCTGTTCTTGCACTGTTAAAGTTTACCGTGTATTCAGATTCAGTAAGTGTTTTCAGATACTCAGGTTTTAAGTATTCATAAGTCGGCTGAGGACCAGGAATAACTCCAATAGTCCAGGTGTTGTCAATCTGCGGAATATATTCACGGTCAAAGGAATTTATACTTTCAGCCACGCACTTTTCATTCAGATGAAGTACATCGCCTGTTCTTAATGCTCTGCCGTTATGACCGCCGAATTTACCATCGGTAAATGTTGAAGAACTGCCCATAATTTTTGGTACATCAATACCTCCTGCTACAAGGAGATACGTTCTCATACCCTTGGTACAGGTTTTGAATTTAAGCTCCTGCATTGGAGAAGCATTTACAACTGTATACATCGGGACAGGCTTGCCGTCAAGTTCTGCTGACATATCAGAACCAGTAATGCAGAAGCTTGTGGCTGTTCTGAACCTGTATGTACCGCCACGCATTGTAAGTTCTATGCCTGCTGCATTCAAATCATTGCCAAGAAGTCTGTTGCCTATTTTAAAACTGTAAGCGTCCATAGCTCCGCATGGAGGAACACCGACTGTCCAGTAACCTATCATACCGTAAGCGTCCTGAACTGTCGACTGCACGCCGCCGTCAAGAACCTCAATTGCATTTTCTTCGGGAGAAAAGTTATCAAGCATTTTTGTGAATAGTCTGCCGGCTTTATAGTTATCCGTTGAAATAAGATTTTTTAAATACTGCAAGTTAGTTGTAACGCCGTATATCTTTGATGTACTGAGAACATTAAGCATTTTTTCAACTGCTTCTTCTCTTGTCGCACTGTGAACAATAAGCTTGGCAAGCATGGGGTCATACAGAGAACTTACTTCAATATTTTTTCTTATCCAGGTTTCCACCCTTGCCTCTTCGCTGAAAATAACATCATCAATTTTACCGCTGCTGGGTCTGAAATTGTTTATGCAGTCCTCAGCATAAACTCTTACCTCAATCGAGTGACCATTCGCCACAGCATTAAAATCTTCAATACCTTTAAGCTCACCGGCTGCTTCCTTTATCATCCACTCCACAAGATCAACGCCGTAAACTTCTTCTGTTATACCATGCTCAACCTGTAATCTTGTATTAACTTCAAGAAAGTAGAACTTCTCATCTGATTCATCATATAAGAATTCTACCGTACCAGCGTTTCTGTATCCGCTTGTCTTTGCAAGATTTTTTGCGGCTTTATACATTTCATGTCTTACTGAATCCGACAGATTCGGTGCAGGAGATTCTTCAACAACCTTCTGATTTCTTCTCTGTACCGAACAGTCACGTTCGCCGAGCACTGCAACCTCACCAAATTCATTTCCGAAGATTTGTACCTCAACATGTCTTGCTTTCCTGATATATTTTTCAAGAAATACGCCTGAGTCGTTAAAATTGCTTTCTGCAAGATGGCATACATTGTCATAAGATGAAACAAGCTCTTCTTTGTTTTCACATATTCTTATGCCAATACCGCCTCCGCCTGCTGTACTTTTAAGCATTACAGGATAGCCGATTTTTTCAGCTTTGATTACTGCTTCATCTACATTGTTAAGAAGCCCCGTACCTGTAAGCAGAGGAACATTTGCACGCTCCGCAATTTCCCTTGCTGAGTGCTTCAGACCAAATAGTTTTATCTGACCTGAATCCGGACCGATGAATTTTATATTATTTTCTTCGCATTTTGCGGCAAACAGAGTATTTTCACTTAAAAATCCATATCCCGGGTGAATAGCCTCGGCACCTGTTTCAAGTGCTGCCTTAATAATTTTATCTATGTCAAGGTAGGTTTCCTTTGCACTGCCGTCGCCGATATAGACAGCTTCATCTGCATTTTCAACATGCAGGCTGTCCCTGTCTGCCTTTGAATATACTGCAGCACTTTTTACACCCATCTTAGCAAGTGTTCTTTCTATTCTTACAGCAATTGCTCCTCTGTTTGCAATTAAAACTTTACTGAACATATTCGATATCTCCTGTTCTTAGTCCCAGATAAGAAGTCTTACGGGTGTTGGATTATAAGCATTGCATGGGTTATTAAGCTGCGGACAGTTGCTTATCAGAATCATAACATCCTCAAGAGCCTTCATTTCCACATATTTTCCCGGTGCGGATACCCCGTCATCAAACTTGTAGCCGCCCTCTTTTGTTATAGGTACATTCATAAAAAAATTAATATTGGGAGCTAAATCTCTTTTTCTGATATCTGCCGTACTGTCAGCCAGCTGCAGCATAAAGCTGTCACGACAGTTGTGCATATATCTTTTTTCTCTTGCATAACGGACGGTATTACTCTGCGATGAGCAAGCGCCGCCGAGTGTATCATGTCTTCCGGTTTTATCAGCTGTAATTTCAAGCAGAGACTTTCCTGATTCTGCTCTTAATATGCTGCCTGTTGTGAGGTAAATATTCTGCTGTGCGACAATTGTCTGAACAGCACCATAATGATCCTCCGGATTCGACAAATCATAGAATGTTGTGTCAACCGCCTGATTGCCCTCAAGGTCAAGAATTCTGAATGACTGACCTTTTTTCAGTTCATGCATCCAGCCAAGACCTGCTTCAAGAACTTCGTCATAAACTGCGTCCTCAATCTTTAAATTACTGTCTTTTTCGATAAAACCATACATTTTAATCCTTCTCCTTTAAAGTTATTCTCCGATTAAATTAAGGTAATCCCAGGTGTTTTCAAATGCTCTGTAATTTTCATCCCTGTAATTCACGCATTCGTCCATTAAATCCGTCTTTGGTGCATTGTATACCTCCATTGTTACAGGTACTGACGGGTATTCTTCTGACGGATCAAGAGGATTCGGTGTATTCGAAACTATGAAAATTATGTCCATTTCTGTTCTGAGTGTTACAGTAGAACCCTTTTTGCAATGGTCTGTTACATAGTGCATACTTCCGTCTTCCTCAACATAAACCTTTGAAAACAGATTTACACACGGAACTATATCCCTCTTGCTCATATTATTTCTCACAAGCTCAATCTTGAAATTTTCCTCACCGCAGCGGTAAAAATCATTTCCTTGATTCTGATATGTTGTTTTGCCGTATTTTTTATCTGTCATAAGTCTTGTTGTATGACCTGTAATTGAATCGTGCCAGCCAAGGCTGTCTTCAACAATACTTGCAAGAACTCTGCCGTTATCGCTCATTAAAACATTTCCTCTTGTAAGGTGTGCTGTATACTGTGCCTTTAAAGAATCAGGCATATTATATCTTTCCGAAGTATCTCTCATGTTATATAGAAGAATAGAAACGTTTGCGTTATCACCCAAAGCTTTAAAATGTATGTACTTGTTTTTCCCGATTACTCCTGACCATTTTTCACCAGGTCTGAATTCCTTTGTAAAAATCTTCTGCATAATAACCATACTCCTTTTCAGCAAAAAAATGGAGTTTGACAAAATATACAGACTATCTGCATTTTTATCAAGCTCCATTGCTTAAGCTTAAATTTAAAAACAAAAGTTTTAAGATATACCACCTTTTGTGATATTTCTTAAAGCCTCGTTGCTTTTTATTATGGTTATATTATACACCATGATCAGCATTTATTCAATTGTCCAAAAGTCTACTGTTTAAAAAGAAAATCTACTACTTTAGTTCTACTTACTTCTAAAATCTAATCCCCTGAAAACTTATATATAAAGATGATGAGTAAATATTTTGTATGTTAAAGGCAGATGACAAAGAATCCTGTCGTATGATGAGGACAGAGTTTATTCTGTTTGATTTGTATGTTTCTTTTTGGAATTTATTTTTGGGAAATAATAGTATCACATAACTATTCAAGAAATAGTGAAATAAGTTGTCCTCTGCTTGAAACCGAAGTTTTGCTGTATAAATTATAAATATGCTTTTTTACTGTAGAAAGAGAGATTACAAGTTTATCTGCAATTTCCTGATTTGAACAGCCTTTATTTATAAGGTTAAGAATCTGAGCCTCTCTTGAGGTAAGATTGAATTCCTGAGCAAACTTATCAATATTTTTACTTACTGAAATATTTGCTCTGCTTATCTGAGTAACATTATAAATCATATTTTCAAGATGATTTTTAAGTATATTTAAAATGTACAGCTCCTTTTCGTTAAAATCACCGGACTTTTCATTTCTGAAAAGGTTAAATATACCGGTTATTCTGCTGTTTCTTGTTATCATAATTCCGCAGCCGTATATAATATCCTCGGGTTTTAGAAAATTAATGTAAAAATTTGTGTTTTTACGAATATCATTAGCTAGTATATTTGTATCTTTGTATACATTTGTTTCTGACGCAAAATCATAAAGATATTTTATGTAGTCCTCGTTGTAATAAGTATCGATGTAATTTTCTTCCGATTGATTATCAAATCCAATGAAGTAAGATTCATTTTTTATAATATTCTGATCATCATCAAGCAAAACAAAATATCCCTTTGTATATGGTATCAGTATGCGCATTACTCTCATAACTTTCTGCGAAAGCAAATTGACATTATCTATCGTATACAATTCAAGCAGTATGTTGTTAATGGTGTTCCATTCAGTTTCTTTAAGCATTTATGATACTCCTTTTATTTTATAAACATATCCTATTATCCGGGAGCAATAATGTATGTGTATAGCCATTCGGGAAATAATGAAATAGGCTGCCCTCTACTGCTATATGTTAAATTATATTTTGAGTTAACCATTTCCAATATATATTATAGCATTCAGTTTGGTAAAAATCAATATAACTGTGATTTGAGTTTCCCAAAAATTCAGCATGTGCATTCTGAAGCAGGAAATTAAAACAGATGCAATTGTAATGATTTTTCCTGCACCAACTCTGATATTTGCTTTTATAGTAATCCCATAAATTAAAAAGACAAATTGCAAGAACCAAACCAGCCTATACAGTCAGAAAGGGAAATCTTTTGAAAAGCTTTCTGAATAGCATTGGAAAGGAGTGCTGGTCTCGTTCTTTTAACATCTGCAAAATTGATTTAACTTTTGACCACATTTTTTTCAATGAGATTTAAATCGGGGCTGTATGGTAGAAGATAGAAATGAAACTTTTGCATCATAACTCATCTACAGCATTAATAGCACTATCAGCTTTTTCCTTATCATTAAAGTTCCAGTCAAGCTGGAAGTCAGCATATTTTCTTTTATTGTTTTTCTTCATAATAATTACCTTGCCTTTCTATACCATTAGCCACTAATTTAAGTTTTCTGCCCACAATTTCATGAGGAAATTCAAGATCGCCGTCAGCCATAATATCATCAAAGTCCTCGTCATCAATCCATGCTTTTCCAGGCTGTGTATAACTGAATCCATCATCATCAAGCCCCAGAACAGTAAGTTCATACATTGCTTTGACATTATCATATTTAAGTGCTGTAACAAGAGCCTCTGTAAGCTCACAACCGTTTTCAAACAAAAAACACATAATAAAAGTCCTCCTATTTTTCATTGAAATACTCTGCTGTTTCATCATCTACAGGCACACCTGAATTAAATGTAACAGTTATTTTATCCTTATCCGGCAATATGTTTTTTATTGCCGCATTTCTTAGAGCTGCTGCTTCCGGAGATTTCACATTGCACATATAGTTTCTGAACTTGCAAATCAGTCTGTCATAGGTATCACTATCCACCGTGGAAATTTCTTTACTTTTAGCTTCAAGCTGTTTGTTAAGGATTTCAAGTTCCGTTTCGTTTTTCTGCATTTTTTCAAGGATAGTTTTTGAAGCACGTCCGGTTTCAAGATAACCTGTAAGATTGTTCTGAGCGTTTTCAAGTCCGTTTATTTTATTCATAAGAGCGTTTATTTCATCAGACTGTATATGCTTATGCAACGCAAGTTTTTCATTCATTTTCTTTATTATTTTATCCTTATTTTCAGGACTGAAGATACACTGCTGTAAGGCATAAAAAACAAAATTATTAAGATGATCCATTCTGACGCTCTTTATTCCGCACTTACAGCTTGCTCTGTACTGAAAATATTTACGTCCGTTACTGTTATTTACGTTGCCTGAGAATGCCTTGCCACATTCAGGACACTTTATATGACCGTTTAACGCATAATAATTCTTGCCTGTTCTGTGAGTTTGCTTACTTGCGTTCTCAGCCATTTTAGCCTGTACCCTGTTAAAATCATCAGCTGAAATAATCGCAGGCATACCATTGGCTATTTTAATATACTCAGACTTTTCTGCATGTGAATTCCTCTTGCCCTCTGAATCCTTTGGCATTGTACGGTCGTAAACGTATGTACCCATGTATTTGGGATTCTTTAATATGGAATTTACAGAGGTCTTGGAAAAATCATTTCCCTCGGAGGTCTTGTAACCTTTATCATTTAAATATTTTATTATATAATCGTACCCCATATCCTGCAGATATAATCTGTAAATATCACGTACAATCGGGGCTTTCAGTTCATCAATTTCGTACAAACCCTCAGAAGACACCTTAAACCCGATAGGCGGCGTACCTCCCAGGTGTCTGCACTGCTTTGCACATTCAAGGAGAGCTGCTCTCGTATTCTTAGACAGTGTGTCAGAATATTCCTCTGCCACTGCTGCTTTTACTGTTGTTATAAGCTTACTGTAATTTTTACTTGCAGTATCTGTACCGTCATTTACGGCTATCAGACGTATTCCGTATTTCTCGAACCATTCAAAATCATAAAGCTGATTTGAAGCATTTCTGTGAAGTCTGTCGAGGGCTCTCACTATTATGACCTTTGCCTGAACATTTCCCTCTTCAATATCCTTTTTTAATTTCTGATACTGTTCACGATTTGTATTACGTCCGCTTTTTGCCGTATCAATATAATAATTTTCAATTTCCATACCGTTGGCTTTGGCATATTTTTCAATGCAGCTACTTTGAGCCGCCACGCTGTTTCCCTCATCCTGAGCGTGGCTTGAATAACGAATATAGGCAAGAACAAGTATAGTTTCTTTAAGTTTACTCATCATTATTTACTCCTTTATTTTTTCAAATAAATAATATAGCTTTATTTACATCATGGCGGCGGTCTTATAACAAAAATATTCATTTACTCCTCATACTCCTTTGCAAGTATATCTATCAGGACATCAGCTGCAAGGTTTAAAATTTCATTTTCAGCAGCTTCTCTCTCGTCTGAATTTAAATCAGCAGTTTCACAGCCATCATAGTAGAAATGCTTTGCCGCCAACTGCTGTCTTGTTATTTGTAACTTTGTAATTTCCTGCATGAATCACAGCCTCCTCATCGTTTACAATATCAAGAACATCATCACTGAAAGGGTCTGCACTCTTATACTTTTTCACATTTGAATATACTTCATCGTCAATAGGTCCGAAGGCTTCATTGACTTTAGAAAGATTAAATCTGTAGCCGTAACACGACACGCCGTCTATACTCAGCTTTGCCTTTATTCTTCCGGCTTCCGGACGAATTATATATCCCTCATCAAGAAGATGCTTTACTGCTGTTTTCGGCTCAGTAACACCGCATTTTGAAATAATATTTTCAAAGGTAGTTTCAATTATTTCAACCTTTTTTGGTATTCCGTCTTTGGTTGTAGTCCATTTTATGCCTTTAAGATTTTTGTACTCACAGCATATATAATTAAATATCTTTATAACAAGGTTCCTGCCGGGATTTGCAGCTGCTGATACTTCTTCGTGAAGTATCACACACATTTGTTTTATTACGTCTGTATTGGTCAACACTCCCAGTCTGTTAAGAATCTGGGATGTGGTTATTATCAAAGCATAATTCATGGTCAGTCTTTCCGTCAGACTGCATTTTTCTGTAATTTTATTTAAAAGTTCAGCTCTTGCCGCCTCATATTCTTCAAGTATTTCAGCACTGTCAGCCAAAAGCAGGTAATCTGAAAGCAGCTTTCCAATTAAGCCGTAGTTTTTACCTGCAAAGGTCTTAATTTGCTCCGAGTGTGAGCTGTCTGTAGTATAGGTCAGATGGTCCAGTGTAATTACACGGGCAACAATTCCAAGATTATCTTTAGACGCATCAACAAGGTACTCTTCTGAGCTAAACAACGCTGTACAATCCCAGCTGTTTCTGAATTTCAGTTCCGAATCGCTGTTAAGTCTCAGCTTGTCTTTACCCTGTGTGAAGGCGTAGACAAAGCTTGATTTACTCATATCGTTCTTTATGGTGGACTCATCGTAGCATATAGGGACACCGTGGTGACTGCCTAATATTTTCATCAATGCATTGTAAGTGCCATAGAAAGCGGAAAATACTGTTTCGTCCTCCGGTGAAGTGTAAAGCGATGCAGCAAGCTGTAACGCCGTTGTCTTGCCTGTAGAGGACGTTCCGACAAGAGAAACTCCAAAACTTGTAACAGGCAGTTTCTCCTTTATCTTCAGGTATGCAAGAAGCGTTGATGCAGCTGCACTGCAAATTACAAACTGCAGCTGCGGTGATGGTTCTATCAGTCTGTTAAACTCTGAAAGGTACTCTTCCTGTGACATTTCAAGATGATACTGTAAATACGGCGGTTCCGAGTCAGCTCCGTTCCATTGAAGGACGTCGTTTTCAACAGTCCAGCCCAGTGTCTGTCTTGCGTCTGTTACCTTTAACTGGTTAATAACACTCTGCAGGTACATACTGAATGCTTCGTGAGTATCATTTACTTTGCTTATCGCAATGCCCTTACTGAAAAATGTGGAACAAATCTTGTCGGGCAGTATACCCTCAAAAGGTAATCTGAGAATATTTCCGTTATGTTTTATAACGAGGAAGTGATTGTTCTTTTCGTCTGCAACAACACCTTCAATATCAAAATGGTCAGCGAACCATTCAGCGTAAGCACCGTTTATTCCGGTATATATATCAACAAAACCTGCATTGGTGTGGACTATTTCAAATTTAACGGCATTCTTGCCCTTACCAACAATAAAGCACAGCGATTTAGCCCTCAGCTGAATAAACTTTTCAATTGAAATCTGAACCTTTGCAAACCTGTCGAGCGTAAAATCAACAGGTACTGCTTCATAATTTATCATAATATACCCCCATAATAAAAAATACGGGCGAGCTGACCCATTCAGCCCGCCCTGCGTACATGTTATACCAGTTTAACCTTCTTGATGTTGCAAAATTCCTTGCCTGTCGCCTTGGATTTGTTGTTTACAACTTCAATTTCAACAGTTTTACCAAGAAGATCATCCGTATAAACAGTATCAAGAGCGATGAATAACTTGTTCCACGGACGTATGCCTAATTCCTCAGCAGTATAGAACTTTACAAGCACTCTGCCTTCAGAGTCGTCTAATAAGGCGAGCTTCATGCAGACATTATCTTCCCTATATTCAAAAATGTCACTTACAATCGCCTGATATGTACCGTCTTCTATTGCTGTAACTTCGTTAATTATTTCAACTTTCATAGATATTACTCCTCTGTGTCAAATTTTACTTCTGCGTATGCTGTTCCGTCCATTCAGGCAGATTATGCATGGTAAGCTTAATATTGGTCATAATCAGAAGAATGTTCAGAGTGCATTTTACAGACTTGCAGGGAAATATGACAAAATGACACTTCAAATGCTTTCGGATAACATAGTCATATCCACTGATACAGTTGCTGATGCTGCAGCATGGCTGTTTATTCGCCTTAAAAACAAAAAAATTCCTGCTAATGAAAAAAATGCACACCTTTACTATTTATCTCATAAAATGAAAGAAAAATTTGACCGGGAAATCATCTTTATTTCCTTTGATACTGATACTCTTGTAATCATGTGTACTGGCAGTGACTCACGTAAAAAAATACTGTCGTACTTTTCAAATACTCTTAAAAATATTGCTGATATTACAGAACAGGAGGTAATATGATGGGTACAAAGCCAACTTATGACAAAGAAGCTGTTCTTTTAGTTATTGCTGAATATTTTTTTACTCATAATGAAAGTGATTTCCTTAGTCATTCACTGGAGCATGTATATTCTGATATCATAAGCTATGCTTCCGAATCAGCAATACATCAAAAAGTAAAGTTTCCGAAATATTCCCAGATGAGAAAAATCCTTATATCTGAACTGACAGAAAACGGCGAATATTCACATGGCGAACGTCTGACAACATCCGTTGCTTACAGAATCACAAAAGTGTACAAATGTTATGACTCTGATGATATTGAGAGTGTATTATACCATAACAGGTATAATGTATCTATTTACTCCGATTCTGTGATTATCTGTACCATTAGACTTCCGTCTGAAGAAGTTCTTGATATACTTGCAGAAAGTATCGGTGAAGCTAAAAACAAATCTGTAACATGGAGCCGGGTTAACATTATTCAGCGTTTATGCAGCAAAATCAAAAACAAAAATTCAAAAGTTATCCTTGCTGTTATTCCTCAGTACAACAAAATGGTATATCTTAACAGTAACGGTAAAATCAGTAAACAGACAGATAAATTCAATCCCATATGCTACTCAATTTGTGTATTTGTAAAAAACACTCCTGAAGGTCGCCAATTTATTGAAGAGAATAAATTTCCCGTTTTCCCATAATTTTCTGAAAGCAAAGAGGAGTATTAAAAAAATACAGGTAATTATTTTAGACAGGTGCCGTATCGCACGCCTCAGCGGAGTCGCTTATCGCTTAGCAACAGTTCCGCCGGGCGGCAGGACAGCAGAAAAGGTCCAAGTCACGTTATGTGGCTTGGAGCTTTTCTCTTATCAGTATTCAGAAGCGAACAGCATTGTACAGTGTTCGCCATCATCAATCACGTAAATCTTATCCTCAACAGGTGTAATCTTATCAGTAAGCACATATTCAGCACGGTACTCAGGCTGCTCCTGACGATGTATTACTCTCTGTAATCCTGATGCAGTGACTTCACAATCAAACACCTGAAGGTAATCCCGTGGCTCTGGGAGTTCATCTATCAATTTCCACAGAAATATCTGTAACTCAATACATACATTTTCATTGATACCCCTTGTCAGGTATCTTCCTTTACTACTCTCAAACATATCAATTCCTCCGTATCATTCACGGACATGAGAGTCGAACAGCTTGTACAACTCTTCACGCCTCATGGTTATTTTTTCAGTAAGCTCATCAGTAACACCAAGTCCCATATCCAGTACAATATCAAAGTCATAGGGACGAACCCTTATTTCCTTAACAAACTGCTGTATGAATGTGCGGTACTCCTCAGTATTATGCTTTATCTCCTTGTACTGCCTCAGAAGGTGTTCAAAATCCTCATATTTAACAGGCTCCATCAGCTTCATTGTACACAGCCGCTTTTCAAGTTCAGTTTTCTCAGCTTCAAGATTTTCTGCTCTCTGCATCAAATCCTCTGTGATAATCCCTTTTTCTACAGCCGCAGTTATATTGGCGAGGTTATCAAGTATTTCTGAATATTGAGCTGAAACAGTATCATAACTGCTGTCGTAATCAGTATTATACTTTTCAATGTACTTGTTGACTTTAGCAACAGCCTTTTTCAAACTCTTAGGATTTAAAATCTTTTGTCCAACCAGAACGGAAACATGGCTATTTAAATACGTGGCGTTTATCTCCTTATTCTTACAAATCTTTTTCAAAGAAGGACATCTGTATGAAACCAGTAAAGACTTATTTCTACCGCATTTGCTCCTGTTCCCTGTCATTTTACGTCCACAGCAATCACAAAATACTTTGCCGCTTAGCAGGTACATTTCCTTTGAACTGTATCTCCCGGCATTTCTCTTATTAGCCGCTTTAATGCGTTGTGCCTTGTCAAACATAGCCTTTGATACAATTTTATCGCAGCCACCCTCTATGCATACAATCTTATCAGCAGGTTTATTCTTATGCCCATTCCTCTTACCGTCAATATCCTTTGAAGCAAGCCTATTATATACAAAAGTACCCATATATTTCGGATTTGAAAGAATTTCATACAAAGATGATTTTGAAAACGTTCTTCCTGTTTTTGTATGGTAATTCAATTCGTTAAGTCTGTCAAGAATATAGCTGTAACCATATCCCTGTGTATACAACTCAAAGATGAGTTTCACAATTTTAGCTTCTTCGGGTACAATTTCAAGCTTTCTTTCAGAGTTAACACGATAGCCTAACGGCGAAATCCCTCCGTTATGAACACACTTGTAGGCATTTTCTAAATGTCCACGGATTACTATTTGTGATAATGCTTTGGAGTAATATTCATTCATGCCGTCAAGTAATGATTCAAGAATAACAGATTCTGGTGAATCAGTTAAATTTTCATTCACCGAACAAAGCAGAACATCATTCTTTTTCAATTTATTTTTATAGATTATGGAATCGTACCTGTTTCTTGCAAATCTGTCAAGCTTGTAAACTACTACACGTTCAAAGTTATGGCTATAGCTGTCGGAAATCATCTTCTGAAACTGCTCTCTATTATCCGTAGTACCTGAAACAGCTCTGTCCTGGTATGAACTGACAAGAATCCAGTTCTGTTTTTTGCAGAATTCCTCAATGCTCCTCATCTGACCTTCAATCGAGGTTTCATGCTGATTTGAAGATGAGTACCGGCAGTAGGCAACAGCACGTATTCTTTCAATTACAGCCATATTCAGGTCCTTTCAATTTCAAGGAAGTAATCTTCGGCATAGTAATCGCTGATTATCCTTGCCCCATGTATGTAAGATTTATCACCAATTTCAAGCATTTCAACAAACTCCATTTCACCTATTGGGAACTCAGTAAATTCGTCCTTTTCAAGCACAACAAAACAGCCTATATCATCAAGACTGTCTACGCTGTATTCTTCCATAAGGGCAGTTATCTTTCTGGCTATGTAAGCTCTGAGCATTAAGGGCTTAATATTATCTGTTTCTGTAAGATTTGTAATTTTAATCATTTTCAATTTCCTCCATTCCAAAAGGTTCAAGTGTCCATCCACTTCGTACTGATGGCGTAAGCGGATGGCAAGCGTTATTTCCAATCTGGTACATCTTATTTGCGTAAGGTTTCATCAGGTTAAGAACAAATTTCTGACGTTCTCTTACTCTCTGAGTGTTCTTCCCTACAGTACCCCAGGCAATAATTATCGCATCACTCATAGAAGCGTACTGCTGTATGATTTCATCACACTTTTTTGCAATCAGGTCTTCATCACTGTTGAATCTTAGGTTCAGCTTATTGGTTATCCGGCTGTACAGATTAACAATATTTACACTTCCAAAGCCGAGTGCTGAAAGATTATTCAGTGTCAGCATCGTTGTCAGATCCATGCAGAGCGTATCCGCAGTATTGGGATTTATCATAACAATCATTGCTGATTTTTTATCCTTATCCCATTCACGACGCAGTAAAAGCCTGTGTTTCTTATCATCAGAAAATATCGCCTTGCTTTTTATTACTGTAGTTTCTTCTATCATTTATACACCTCTTTCCAACTCAAAAAAACAGGCAGAAGCATTTAAGCCTCTGCCTGTCTTTCAGTTATCTTTTTCTTTTGCGTATGACCTTAATTATTGTGGCAATGAACACTACCCCTTCAACAACAATTTCAATTGCATTTTTCATTCGCTATCAGCCTCCTTTACTTTTTTCACAACTAATGTTACTGCTAATGCACTTTCAGCAATAAGAGTAAACGCAATACCTGCAAGGAATCCTTTCATTTTCAACACCACCTTTCACCTAACACTTTAACAGTGTTTTCACCTCGTTTAACGTTTCCTCGAAAAGGTCCGTATCAAAGAGCATTTCCTCTATCTCGTCCGGTGTATAGCCGCATGAATAGAGAAATTCAACATCTTCCCTGTCAACGCCAAAACAGTTGCATATTGCAAGCAAATCATCTTCCTCAATATCCTCTGTTCCATACCAGTCAGAAATATCCCATCTGTAAGGGTTTAAGAAAGAATGGTATTTTTCTTTTACCTCAAAGGTACTTCTACTTATGCTGCCATCCGGAGAGATTTCAAGAATGTCACCTTCTGATACATCAATTTCACAAAATTCGCAGGTCAGAGCAGATTTTTTCAAAGCCTTGTTAAGTATGCTTTTTGTACTGGCGTACACATACAGTCCTAACCCTTGAGAATGATATATTGTCAATGGGTTACTGCCCTTTACAAGGAACAGTGTACTGTTATTTTTTAAAATTGTAAAGACAAAACTGCCGTCAACCATTTCAGCCATTCTTTTGATGTTTGCTGTGTCGAGATGTTCTCCCTGTTCCAGAAGCTGTACGGCTATGTAGCTGTCTGTTTCTATCTGGGTTGCCGGGAGATTGTTTTCCCTGCGAAGTTCCCTGTCGTTGTAGAGTACGCCGTTGTGTGCGAGAGCAAACTTTTCTGTGCCGCAGGAACCCCCGAATGGGTGGTTGTTGCAGTTACGACTCTCGCTGCCCTGGGTGGTCATTCTGGTGTGCCCTGTGACTGCTGCTGTGCCCTCCGGGAAAAAGAGTCTGACCTTGTGGGCTGGCTTGGGCTTTTTGTAGGTGACGATTTCTCCCTTTCTGACGTAGGAGATTCCGGTTGCGTCTGTGCCTCGTTCCTCTGCGGCTACGGCGAGATTTTTAATGAGGCGTTGAGAATGCTGTTGCTGATTATTCCTTTGTAATCAAGAAAACCAAATACTGCACACATGATTATTTACCTTCCTTTCCTACTACGTGAAAGCGGTCAGTATCAGGACATATTCCAAGACCACTGCCATTATCCCATTTCATATGGATTGTACCCATATCGTCAACATGGTCAACCGTACCCTTTGTACCAGCCGGAACTGCCTGAATATCCTCCATATAGTCAAGCATTATTCTTGTACCTGCCGGATAACGTTCCTTTAAAGATTTCACCTTATCTCTGTTCATCACATTTCCTCCTCAGTGTTCACTTCCTCATTAACATAAAGCTTACGTTCTTTCAGATACTGAATCAGTTCTTTTTCCACGATTTCTCCTACAAACTCTGACCAGCTCATTTCATCAATCTCACTTTCAGACATAGAAATAGCCACATCGCAGATTTTATTTACCATCTGCAATGTGGCTATGAATGTATTGTATTTGAGTGTGCCTCTGAACAGTCTGAATTCAATGGTATGGTAGTTGTTAAGGTTTACAGCAACATATCTGCCATTACTGCTGTTCTTAGCCTTATCAAGGATTTCCTTGCCCGTTTTCTCAAAACCGTATCTTGCGGACCAGCGGTTCATGTTGTAACTGTTTCTTCTGCTGAACTTGAAGATTTCATTCCAGTTTTTCTCAACAAAGAAAAGTATACGGGATATTACTTCTTCCTGCTCCGACTGGTTATCACCGAAAGCATTTCTGTTTACATGGACGTGCAGACCACAAGTGCTTGTCTGATGAGAACGGTAGCCTAAATTTACAGCTTCTTTCATTACTCTCTCCCACTCCATTTCGTTCATGTGGTAGTCAAGAGTCATTGGGTGGGAAACTATTTCAAGCCCCTCATTAAGGCTTCCATCAGACTTTATGTAGATGTTTTCAAGCTGACTGTTGCCGATATTTTTTAGTCTGTATGCGTTATCATTGTCCTTGCCGCCTTCATCGATTTCAAGCTCCACTCCCAAATATCGTTTACCGTCACCTCTGAATAATGGTGTTGGCTTATAGCTATACTCCTCAATCTCATCGTCTGAATCAATTTCATCATAACAACGGTCGCAGTATGGCAGGTCATAATGCCAGTTAACGTCATTGTCGTGAATGATTCTGTTGCAGCTTTCACATCTTCTGTAGTAATCTTCAAAGCAATCCTGACAAAGCCATGTTCGGTCGTCTGTGATACAGTCATCCGTATAAATGATTTCTCCGCAGTGGTCACATGTTATGCAATGATCATCAACACATTCTTCACACAGCAGCTCTCCGTTTACAGTTGTTCCTTCTCCCTCACTGAGTACCTCTCCGCAGTGAGTGCAGATTCTTTCTTCTTCCATTTTTCAAGTACCTCCTAAAAACAAAAATTCCGAATAAGGCAATGGATTAACCTTATTCGGAATTATAATATATGTTTAAGGGGCTGAGTTGTTACGGCTGTAACGTTTATTTACTTTCTCAGCATTGGATTTAAAAAATATTTTTCAAGTATAATCTCATGACTATATATAATTAATTTTTATATTTATATAATACATATAGATAATTATTATCTATTATATTTCTTAATATATAGTTTAATAATACTTTTTAAATTTTCTGCTCTCATAAAAAACAAAAGAATCATTAATGCTCATTATAAGATTTATTGAATAGTTTATCTTTTTTGTAAATAAGAATTTGAAAGTTTGTTGTTCTATTTCAGAATAGTTCGGGATGATTGTCCAATGAGTCGGATTCTGTTATCTCACGAACTACACGGCACGGTACACCCACCGCAAGCGAATTTGGCGGAATATCTCTTGTAACTACACTTCCTGCACCGATAACACAACCCTCGCCGATAGTAACTCCTCCACATATAGTGACATTTCCTGCTATCCAACAGTTGCTGCCAATAGTGATAGGTTTGGCGTATTCTTTATCAGTAGGAGTGCCATCTTGCTTTACATATTGATTTCTGTCCTGCCAACGAAACGGATGTATAGGAGTGAGAAGCGAAACATTAGGACCGACGAAAACATTATCACCAATTGTCACGGGACAACAATCAACACATGTGAAATTAAAATTTGCATAGAAATTTGTTCCAACTGATGTGAAGCAGCCATAATCAAATTGAACAGGTCCTTGAAAATAAAAGGAACCCCCGACTATATTAAGTTCTTTTAGGATTTCTGCACGCCTTTCATCTGTTTCAAGAAGCTCGTTGTATTCTTTACTAAGCCTATGGGCTTTTGTTCTAAGTGCCACAAGCTCTTTGTCGGAAGGGTCATATATTTTTCCAGATGTCATTTTTTCTTTTTCAGTCATCTTTTTGTCTCCTTTATTCACTGGTTCATTTTTGCATAGGAATTATCAATTCTGGTTTATAAAACTGATGCCTTACATTTCTTTTAACATATTATACCACACAACCAATCTCAAAGTCAATGAATTAATTTTTATATTTCAATACCCGAAAAAAATCCCCTTATGGCTGTACCTGTTGAAACTTTATCAAATCAACTCAAAGCCATAAGGGGTTTTTATTACTTTAATCTATCAATACTATTATGTAAAAAAATACAAATAGAAAAATAAAAGTTTATATAGAAATATGTTAAAATATAGTAATCCTCTTTTATTTCCAATTGCCCCGTAAGGGGCTGGCACTGTGACGAACCGAAGGTGAGGAACAGGGTCATTGCTGCACGCAGTGCCACTGCCCGTGTAGGGCAATTGCTAAATGCATCTGTATTGTTCATGATACATGCAAAATCAAAAATTAATAAAAACTTCTGATACATTCAACATCCAATATATTTCATATACATTTGTCTGCATATTGTTCTGAAACCTCAGACATTGCTTCAACTCTTATTCTGATTAATTCCAGATCCTGTTTTGTGTTTTCATATTCTGTATTCGTTAAGGCATACATATAATCGGCAAAATCGGTATTCAAACTTTGAATGTCCTGATAAACTACGGTTAGCCGCTTATTCATTTTGTTGAAGTATTCAGTGTTGCCAAGTTTATCATACTTACAGAAAACAAGCTCATTGTACAGTATTTTCAGCTTTGAATTGAAGATGTGGTCTATCTCATCAAAGAGTGAATCTTCTTTTATACTTGCACTGAGATTTTCAAACTTTTTCAGATCATCCTGAAATCTGCATATTTCCTTATGAATTTTATCATGATAATCTGAAATGTAATATGGGAGATACGGTTCATCAAGATATTTTGCTATAGCCTTGATTTTTCCAAAGACTGTTTTTGGCATTTTCTGCTGTAACATCGGTATTCTGATTTGCGACAATGGAATTTTTTCTCCGCCGTCTGTAAGATAATTCTGATAATGAGCTACTTTGTTATAGCAATACCCATTTCCTGTAAAATGACTATTATGCCAAGACCTCAGCAATTCAATCGTTTTTTTACTTTCATCACCAATTTTAGGATTTATAATTTTCTGCTTGAAAAAGCCAGAGAACAGTCCCATGTAATCACCCACATTGTAGTATCCCGAATCAAAGTTCGCTTTGTATAATTTTTATGCTATTTAACAGATGAACGAGTTCATTATCATCCAATTTCAGCTGTCCCTTCTGCCATTGCATAGCTTTAAAATACGAACGTGCTCTAATTATAATTTTTGTAAGCTCACAGTAATTATCATCATGCCTGTACATATCACCGGTAGCAGCGAAATTTGCACCAAAACAAGTAGGGCATATGGGGTGTGCTACACATTTCAGGCATTTTTCTTCAATGAGTTCCTGCGGAATACTTTCATTATAGAACTTCAAAGACAATGCTTCTTTTGCTTTTTCCTCTCCAACTGACAAAGGCATAAAAAATTGACATGGGTACTGTGTACCATCAAGGTGATAAGCTACCGTTCCTATTTTAGCACCGCAATAGCGAATATACTGATTTTTTCCATACAATGCACCAACATTTCTTATATCCTGATCCAACATTCTACATGGTACAATTTCAGGATGACTGATATAGTAATCAATCAGTTTCATCAATTCATTATGTAATATTTCTTTATTGGATTCATCTGACCAATCAATATTATAAGCGAGATTACAAGAAACACGGAACCCTTTTTCGTGCAAAAAAATAACTCCATCTGATAGACTCGGTAAAGATTCAGGAGATATCGTCATTTTTACCTCCTGTGTCGGATAGTATTTTGCAAAGAAATCAAGATCAATATGGCTTGCTGAATTAGAACGATTGATATTTTGCATTTGGTTCGTACCATCATAAGAAAGACCACATACGAACACATCTAAATGATTGAGAAGCCATTTTTTTATTTCACCATGTACAAGGGTACCATTTGTCGATGCAAATATTACATAGTGTTTGTCTGATACTATATGATGAAAATACTCTTCGATTTCTTTGATTAATTCAAATTCAAGAAATGGTTCACCACCAAACAAATCGAATTCAACTTCTGTAAATCCGTTATCCTCGGTCATTTCTTTCAGAATAATTTCCTTAACAGTGTCCATCGATTTCTTTTTTGAGATTTATGATTTTCATAGCAATACGTACAGTCCAAATTACATGCTTCAGTTAGCGTTATTGTAACGCTTCGTCTTTTTCGTTCATTCATATAATATACCTCACAAAATATAAATAAAATAGTGCTACAAGTGTATTACATTGCAGCACTACTCCAATGATAAGATTATCTTGAACTTCCGTGGCATGTTGCTGTACAGTTACCTCTGCAACCACCGCCGCATGTGTTTGAACAATTCAGTGTACATGTCATTGAAAGTGAAACACCATTTACAGTAGTAACAGCTGGCATCTTTGTTGTTAAAACAGATTCAATTTTTGCCATAAGTTCTTCTGCAATTTTGAACATCTGATTTATCCTCCTTTTTAATTGATAATTATTTTAACAGCTAACAACATAATTTGCTTTTAACTGTTAATTACCATTTACTTTCGACAAGTATATATTGATATTTGCAAAGTGGTTAATAGCATTTACCACCCACAGGTAGATTTTATCATATAATTAAAAATATGTCAAGCACTATTTACCACTTTGTATGTAATGCACATAATATTATCCGATTAATTATCGGAAATTTACAAAAGGAAAAATCACTATGTTTAAACTTAAAACGGCAGTAGGTTCAAATAACATCTGCGGAAGCAATCTTATCAGAATCCGCCATGAGAAAAATATTTCACAACGTCAGCTTGCTAAGATGATGCAGCTTGCCGGTTACGATGTAGACCACCATTTTATCCGCAGAATTGAAACTGGAGAAAGATTCGTTACTGATATTGAACTTGTTGCAATGTCTAAAGTGCTAAATGTTGATATTATTGAACTTATTGATGATACCATACCTATTTCATCAAGCACTAACTGAATTTTCTGCAATTTTATTTTTTTATTATTATTGTCTTATCAGACATATGGGTAAACTTTACACTTATTGTTAAAAAATCCGCTGTAAGTATTTTTTTACAGCGGATTTTATCTGTATTCGGATTGTTATATCATTTATTTGCCCCGTAAGGGGCTGGCACTGTGACGAACCGAAGGTGAGGAACAAGGTCATTGCTGCACGCAGTGCCACTGCCCGTGTAGGGCATGTCTGTAATTTCAATCAGTTGTCATTTTCATGTTTCATTTCTACCAAATAATATAGTTTTGAATATCCTCTTCAGAAAAACCACTCCACTTCAAACTCATTTTTTTAATTAGTTTATCAAGAAGAATAATTAGGTATTGAGTGTTGGAATCATTCTTGAAATCATAGTAATACGTATGTCCATGAGCAATAGTACGCCTGATTTCCTTGATTTGTTCGCTAATTTTCTCTGAAGGCAGTTTGGAATTTGATAGCAATTGTGGAAATTCATCAAACATGTACTTCAACTCTTTTTTTAATGGGAATTTAGAATCTTGAGCCTTCTTATGCTCTAATTTATCAAACAAATACTCAAATGCCATGACCTGTTCCATAAATCGCTGCGGAGAGAACATAGAATCATTATCTGCTAAATGCCCTAACGGAATGCTTTTTGTTATCTTGTTCCCGGAGTCCAATGCTATGTTACTCAGAATCTTAGGGATGTATTTCATAACATCAAGATTATGGAAAAAACCATCACGACTGAAAATTGGGACATCTGAAATAAGAGGACAGTAAAACCACCCTGCTCTCATTCCTTTATTATAGAGTGTAATTTGCTTAAATGGTGTATCAACACGTGAATGCACAAACATAGCAAGCCTATTTAGCATAACTGAAAGATTAAAGCATTCCTGTATATCATTAGTTTGAATCGGTAATAGTATTTCACCTTTTCGATCATAATCTTCTAATAAACCAAGGCGGTTATCTTGCCCCATCCGAAATGTCAATTCATAATTTTTATCATCCATGAAAAACTGAATTCTGTAAATATCCTTAGGTGCTACTGCCAGATTTACTCCTGATCTAATTGTTTCAAGGTAATTATACTTATATTTAAATACATCATCAAGGAATGGCGATTGAAATCCTATTGTGTCATATTCTTCATCTTTATCAAGTATGTTTATAATATAACAACTTAAGTAACACGTGCAGCCCATAGTATGATTTACTAAAAAAGTAGCTTTTTGTCCATAGATTCCGATGTCCAAGCACATGCCATTAAGAATATAATTCGTTTTAAAATTATATTCTTTCATAAAATCATTCAGTAATTCATCATCTGTAAAAAGCTCCATTCGATAGTTTTCGATTACAAATGGAATCTTTCCGGCTTTGAAAAAAATAAACCCTTTAACCATTAAGATTGCCTCCAAATCCTTAAATCAACCTATCTGCAGGCTAAACTCTGTAACTATAGATTTTGCACATTCTTTCCCTTTTTTGCAAATGTAAAAGCTGCAAGATGAACCAGGTAAATTTCACCAATCCGTATTCATTTATAATACACTCAAGTGAATCAAAATCATGAATACTCCTATACCTATAAAGTTTTTTCGGAATGTTTTTTTCTTAAAATGATAAGATGCAGTATACATACTTTCTTCTTTACAAAAACATCTTCCAATCTACCCTATTTTTCCTCCACTATTTCCCTATACATCTTCATCAACTCCGCCACACATTCACTCTAAGTAATCTTTTTATCGAACCCGTAAGCCGGCATGACAGCGAAGTCATTCGCCTGATGAGCCTCACCAAACTCATCATATTGCCACTGTGAAAAAGTCATTCAAGACGGCATAAAAGGATTTGTTTTCCCTTTTATGTAGTCATCGGGATTGATGCGTCCGCTTGCAATATCATCCATAGCTTCAATTACCATAGGTATCATCATTTTCGGAATCACGTATCTGTGGCTGCTTTCAATATCAAAGCTCAAGCCTTCAATGCTATCCTTCATGAGCGCATTGTTGATGACATCTCTCACGCTCAGCGGCAGACACTTGATTTTCCGTTTATCATTGCTCGGAAGCGGTCTCTTATTTTTCTTTGCCTCCGCCTCACTTGTATAGCAAAGCATTATACGTTTGTCTGTAGGTCCTGCATAAAGCTGGCAAGCACGGTCAGGATTATCTTTCTCCTGAACACACAAGGCGAGAATAGTAAGGTCTTCATCACCGGCTTGGAGAAGCGTCTGAATTACTTCAATTGTGGTTACATAATTCTGCGGCTTCTTCATTATATCAGCCAATTTCTACCAAAATTGTTTGTTAGTCATAATCATTTCTCCTTCGTAAATTCCCTATACATCTTCATCAGCTCAGCCACGCACTCGCTCTCTGTGATTTTCTTATCAAACCCGTAAGCCGCCATGACAGCGAAGTCATTTGCCTGATGAGCCTTGCGGAGTTCTGGCGGCATGGTTGTTTCATCGTAGAGGTCAGCAAGGGAACATTCGGGGTATTTTGCTCTTGCGTCAAGAATTGCCTGTGCGGTTTGTTCGATTTTTGCTTTCTGTTCGGATGTGGGGTTGCACCATGGGAAATTATTATAGACGATGTCTTTTGAATATCTGTAATCACTTTTCAATCTTCCTGCAACTGCTCTCACCCATGCCATATGAACATTTGAGGTTAGTACGCCAAAATGATATAATCCTGCATTTTCAATTATTGTTGCTGAATCTGTCGGAATAACATCTTCTCCCAAAAATCCTAATGGAATATATCTTCTATTTTCAGATGATACTCTTGGAACTACAATATATGATTTAGGATTTTTAGTTTCTCTAAATATAGTTGGTGTATCAGCAAGTTTCTGTCTATCAGGAGCACCATTCAATCTATCTTGTTTGCAAGCTTCAACACGTTTCATTACTTCAGGCATTTTTCTTAATTCAGCAGGACTTACTCCTACAAGCCACAAACAATATCTGTCCTTATTATTAATGTATTCAGCCGCACCTATCAATTTTTTGATATACTTTATCGCATTAGGCTCTTTTTTTATGAAATCATTATAATCTTCTGCTTCAATGATTAGATTTCCACCATCAGCAGGTCTGTTCCCTGTTGTCATAATTGGAGCATCAAAAATAGGTTTTTTATTACTCTCTATGAAAACATTTGGTGCTTCAATTAAATAAGCATTAATATTCTTACACTTCTTTTCAGTGCCATTATCAAAAAGCCGTTTATCTGCAGAATTGTCCACAATGCTAAAGCCTACAATAACACAATGAACGTGTGCTTTCAAACTTGCTTCACTATCCCAACGAAATGTACGATGTGCAAAATCAATGTGAATACCAAAACAGTCATACAGCGGTTTCCAGACACCTGCAACCTGCTCACCCTGTGTGATTGAGTTTGTAGAAACAAATGCTGTGCGGATATTTGTATTCTGCATTAAAAGTGTTGCTTTAAAATACCAACCTGCAACATAGTCTATTTTTCCGGCTGTTTTATACGGTTTTCCTTTTTCATCAACATATATTGAAAGTATATCTGATTTTTGTTCCTTGCTTTGCAGAGAGTAGCCAACAAACGGCGGATTACCCATAATAAATTTAAGCTTATCCTTAGGCACAACGCTTTCCCAGTCCACACGCAGAGCATTGCCTTCTACGATATTGGCATAGGATTTCAGCGGCAGAAAGTCAAGATTCATCTGCATTATTTCCTCGGTTTCATGCATCATCTGACTTTCAGCAATCCAAAGGGCAGTTTTCGCAACCGTTACCGCAAAATCATTTATCTCAATGCCGTAAAACTGACCGATTCCAACCTTTATCGGAACAATATCGCCAAGAAGTCCCTGTCCGTGGTATTCAATGCTTAATGCCTCATTTTCAAGCCGTCTGAGAGAAATATATGTTTCTGTGAGGAAGTTTCCAGAACCGCAGGCAGGGTCAAGGAATGTAAGAGATGCAAGCTTTTCACGGAATGTTTCAAGCTTTGCCTTGCGTGTTTTTTCAACCTTTACGCTCTTTATTTCTTCAAGTTCTGCTTTCAGTTCATCAAGGAAAAGAGGGTCAATTACCTTGTGGATATTCTCAATTGATGTGTAGTGCATACCGCCTGAACGTCTTGTTTCGGGGTTCAGAGTGGATTCAAACACAGCTCCGAAAATAGTCGGAGAAATCTCAGACCAGTCAAATCCAGCACTTGCCTTATTTACGATAAGGTCAACAATTTCATCAGTAAAGCGTGGTATTTCGATATTTTCGTCAGCAAACAAACCACCGTTGACGTATGGAAACGCCGCAAGGTCATCTTCCATGTACGGGTCACGGTCTTCCGGCTTTGTGTCAAGCACCTGGAACAGTTCCATTAATGCCTTTCTTGAATCCTTAGGCGAGAACTGTTTCAAGTAGTTTCCAAACATTTCGTGATGACCGAAAATCCCTGCATCTTCCGCATACAAACAGAATACAAGACGTACACAGAGCATATTAAGGCTCTTTAATGTTTCCTCAGAGTCAGGATTCTTGTACTGTTTCAGAATCGCATCATAAAGCTTGCCGACAAGTTCTCCTGCCTTTAAGGATATTTCCATTTCCTTTTTGAGATTTTCGTTTCCAGTATCTACAAGGAACTGCAGGCGGTAGTATTCATTTGGTAAATCTTTCAGAAGTATCTGCTCGGGCTCACCGTTTGGCTTGTTCATGTCGTAGATGAGGAATTCTGAAAAGTTGCAGGTTACTACCCAGCGAGGGTGCTTGTCCACAGGCAGCTCAACGATGTATCTTTTTGCCTGTTGGAACGGATTGAGAAATGTTCCGTCAGACTGCTTGATAGCCTTTCTGAGGTCTTTTCCAAGGCTCTTCTGCTCTATCATGACTTTTGTGCTTTCTATGTAACCATCAATGAAGCCAGTGCTTTTGTCGATGTGTACCTGGTCCTCAAAGCTGATGAAATGTGTGGCATCTTCAACTCCAAAAACTTTTTGAAGAAGTTCTATCCAGAATGTCTGGGACTGTCCTTTTTCGTAACCTTTATCTTTCCAGTATTCCGCAAATTCTTTTGCGGCTTTTTTCTGCTGTTTTTCTGTTATATTCATGGTTGTACCTTTCTTCAAAAAGAATTATTTGCTTACCAATTTGTTGAAGTGAATTTCGGAAATATTCATTATAAAAATATATCTGATTATGTACCGTATTTAAGCTGATTATCTTTGTGTCAGCTTTTTCGTAAAACAAGTCATTTTGCATATATTTTCGCCTGTTTTTTATGCAAATTGTTCAGTGCTTAAAAAATAAGGGGTGTTTTTTCCCATTTTTTTCAGAGGAGAGGGGTACCCCAAAAATCTTAATCATTTAGGGGCGGTAATGGTCAAAACCGCATCGAACTCCCGAAAAAAATGCCTATTTTAGCTAAAACAAAACCCCGAAATTACGCTATTCTACGTAATTTCGGGGTTTTCGTAACCTTTAAGATTACGTGATTATATTTGGTGGAGGCGATGCACCTCCTATTAATTATGCTTTTTTTCAAGCTTTAAAAATGGGGTGAATCATTAAAAGCCTTGATATCAAGAGTTTGCACAGCTTCATATACATCCTGGCAGAACTAGCTTAAAATATCTCCACCAACCGATTTTGATTATTTTATTATAACATAGTATTTTATAAATGTCAAATTAACATATCTCATTTTCTACACATACTCATTATAAGAGAAAGAGTTATATGAAATTTCCAACATCTATATTTTCTATGTCAATATAAAACACATTATCCCAAATCATAGCTGACGATTTTTCATTCGTCAGCTGTGCTGTTTTTACCTTTCGATTCAATTTTTGTATTAACTACCAGAATAATCGGTTATAACTTTAATAATATTATTAAGCATAGGCTTGAAATTTTCAAAATTAATACTCTTATAATTTGATTGAATATAATTTGCAAAAATTTCTTTGCCGTAATGTTTCTCTTTATCTGCTTTATCATTCGGTGAAAAAGTTTTACCACCAATCACATGAGATCGGGTTTCTTCGTCGAATAAATCTTCTATTTCACATTCGGCTTCCCCTGAAACCAATTGATTTGTTGTCAGATATAAATTTCCATTTTCAACTATTTTTATCCAATGATCACCTTTGAATTTTTTCTTATTTGATGGCGTCAAATTGATGTAAGAAACAAACGCAGATAGTGGTTTGCTTTTATTTGCCAGTTCATTATCAAACAACAAAATCACCGGATTATACGGCATATGATTACTGCATTTAGTAAACACATCAAGATAATTAGTAAATTTCGTATTTTTATTTGAAAAGAAATTATATAAGTTTTTCATGGCATCAGCACCATCTATGTCAATGCCAAAAAAATATTTTAACCGTTTAGAACGTTTTAAAAACGTCACCTTAAATTTAAAATTGCCCTCTGGAGTTTTTTCGATAAGGTCAGGATATTCTACATAAAGATTTTTAAGAGCAGCCTTAATATATTTAATATCAGTCTTTCCTTCTGTAACAATTACAGGTTTTTCATTTGCAAAGAAATATTTATAAAACAGAAATTTTTGATATTGTTTTTCTCTTCCATTTAGAAAAAACACCGAATGAGGATGACTATCATCATTTATATTATTATACTTATCCAATTGATTTATAAACGAAAATTTGCCTTCTAACTGACTTATTGTACCCTCAACACCGTTATTATCAAAGTTTCCAGTTTTGTAAAGTGAATTTGCCATAGCTCTTACTTGTTTGTAGTATCTGTGATCAACACCCAGCTTTTTATTAGTTACTAATCCGGTAACTGTTTGTCGTGAATCTTTATATGCAATACTTGTTTTTTTAGTATTTATTTTAAATCCTGCTCTGTCAACTTCGTTTAATAATTCGTTATAGAATAATTCCCATTTGAATAAAAAATTTTTATCATTTGTTGAGAACGTCAAATCATCAGCATATCTCGTATAATCTAAATGATATTTTTTTGTAAGTTTTAAAACCCGCATATCGAAAATTTAACAAATCAAGTTTGTGATTATAGGGGAAGTTGGTGATCCTTGAGGCAACTTTCCTTGATAACATGTCAACTGTGCTATTATAATAGCAAGTTCATGCGGCAAGCAAAAATCACGATTCTTTTCGAAAAATCCGCAAACTCTGCCAAAGTGAAAACTATCAAAAAAATCCTGTAAATCTATATTGATTACAAGTCTCTTATTCCTATGTATCTCCGCATTTGTAATAATGCTTTTATTTTTTTCAAAAGCGTGCGAAATATTGGTATGAATATTGTTCTTTTTTCGTATGGTTTGTTGATGCTCTAAAATTGCATTATAAAGTCGTTCTTGTATTTGTTTAAGGTCACCTGTAGGTGCACAAATTTTTCTTGTGCCATCAGATTTTTTTGGTATTTCAAATGTTCTATAGTAATTTTCAACTGTAACATAGTATAAGACATGAGTTAATTTGCTGTGAGGAATTCCTAGCAAGTCTGCCAAATCGTTTCTTGTCCATAAATATTCAAAAGTCATTGCGAGACATCTCCTAAAAATAACGGCGTATGGCAACTCATTATGCGAAAATTACAGCGGTTAAAAAGACTTACAAAGCATAGAAAGACGCAAATGCTCCTACCGTTTTAGTCAACGCCTGCGAAACACAAGCCCAAAATCTAGCCATACGCCTATCAACATTATATCACATTTTTTGCATTATTACAATGTAATTTATATCTCAATATATGTTTATAACTGATATTTTCTGACTTAGTCGTAGGTGCAGATGATTCTTAATCACTGATTTCAAATTCAAACTGCACTTTTGAAATGAAAACAGACACGTAATCATACAAATACTATTATTTATTATCCAGAATATTATATATTTCTTCAAGTAAAACTATTTTTTAATATTTTCAACTGTTTCTGTTCAAGAAATGAATTTACACTGTCTCAGATTTTTGCATATTCATTTAAAATTTTTATTATCCTTAGCATCGCTTGCTCTCAAATCAAGTTTATACTCGTTTCTTATTAGAGAATATATAATCAAATTACATAAAGTGTCCATAACTTCATTAGAATCCAGATACATTAACTTATCTGACGGTAAAGTACCTAAATATATTTTACCGTTTCTGATCATTGACGGAGAAACAGATTCCACTCTTTGTATCAGTTCTTCTTTTCTGGCTCCCTTTTTCATTACAGCACCATTATGCCATAGTGTGAGTTTATTTGATTCCAGCTTCAGGCATGTATTAAGATTAATCTGAACAACTGTATAATCTACTTTAAAATCCCGAAATGACACAACCAATGAACTTTTCCCTGTTAAATTACCGTATTTCGGATCATTCTCAGTTTTGCCAACAGGCATAATACTAAAGCTTATTACCTGATTGTTTCCGCTTTGATCTTTAATAAGCAGTGAACGATATATACCCGTTCCGAAATCACTGCCTGATGCATCACCATAATTCAGCCATGATATGCCAAGATCCTCAATTATCTCAAATCCATTAAATTGTTTTTTCAACGCATTATGTTCTGTGTCAAAAAGACAATCTCCAAGATTGACAATATGTTTCCATAAATGTTTGGGAGTATCATCTCCGATAAAGTTTGTATCGTATAGTTCTTCTTCACTCATAGCGTTTAATTCATTAAAAGAACATCTGAGGTAGTTTTCCGGCTCGTACACCTGTATTTTCAGATTTTCATTCAGCATTTCCTGATATTCAGGCAATTCACTAAGTGCTTCTGTTTTTTCTCCGTCCGTATGCCATGCATAAATTTCGATACCATTTGTAATGAAAATATACTTTCCTCCAAGTTCATCAATGTACCTTCTGCACTGGTCATACGTCTGCGAACTCATTGGAATATCCGGAGATTTACACTCTATTATACCAAGGCAACGTGTATTTTGGTTATCATCTTCATATCCAATTATAATATCAGCACGGTCTCTGCTATTACTTCCCCAGTGGCTTAAAGCATCCTCAGTAAAAATAAGATATTCCGGAACCTTTACTACATCACGAAAATAAGCAGCCACTTTCTGACGTACAATTTCTTCTTTGGTAGCCGGAATCAGCTTTTTCCGAAAAGGATCAAGGCAGCATTGAATATCGCTTTTTTTGTAATCTGTCTTAACATTGATTTTATCTAATTCTTTTTTTATATCCATAGTTAACCACCGTTTGCATTTGCTTATATAGTGAATTAAAGTTTACTGATAAGCTTTTCATATCCTGCCCGCCATGTTTGAGGTTTTTTATGCCATACAACTTCAGGTCCTTTACAACGGTCAATATCAAGCGCAAAATACCCATCACTTGTTAACGGAATTATCTGAGAACCTTTATTTTGTGTTGTCTGATAACATTTTTTCACATTCGGTGCTGAAAAAATAACTGCACAATAGTTTTCCATTGAACGCACTCTGAGCGTATCTGAAATCACATTTTCAAAGTGTTTCCGGTCAAAATTTTCCCATATGTTCAGAACTATGTATCGTTTATTCTTATATCTTGCCAGCTCAGGCGAATACATCTTTTTCAGCAGCTTTTCTGGTTTTTCTATTTCTTCATCATTTATAACAATATATACCAGTGTCCTGTCTATTGTTTCGCTGATATACAAATCGTTTTCTATCATTTTGCTTTTTGATAAAATGTATGGCAGATTATTCGGATTTATGGAGCAATGGGTATATTTATTTTCCTTTGGGGACTGATCAAATCTGATATCACATATACCATTATTACTGATATTATCAGTATCATAAACAAATATTCCACACGGAGTTTCTGCACTGGGTTTACTTATTGTTTCATATTTTATAGGATATCCCGACGGTGAAAAGCCAAATGTGTAGGAAGAGTTTTTCTGACCGGATTCATATCCCATTGTACATAAGTTTATGCAGTTGTTTTCCATTGCACGTACCTTATTATATCTGTACCATTTATAGTAATCTACATTGCCGCCTGTACTGTTAATAAGAATATCTATCCCATTTTTCGCCCACATACGGCTAAAGGCTGCATGATTACAGTCGTAGCAAATTGTAAGTCCAATCTTATGACCGCACATTACAATGGGATCAAACTGATCTTTTATCCACTCATCAGAATAATTATCAAAATCAAAGGCAGATAATTCAGTTGCAGTATGTTTCACATAAAACTTCCAAAATGTTTCCTGATCACCGGCAAATGGATTAACAAAAAGACTGAATATAGCACCGTATTTTTCAATTCCGCTGAATACAATCGCTTTACCAAGAGATGAGGCAAAATCTGTGCAGGTATCAATAAACCAATTGCAATCATTCACATCACAAATATCACGTTCATTTACCTGTTCACTAAACCCTGTTATACAATTTTCCGGAAACACCAGTAAATCAATATCTGCATTCTTTACAGCAAGCATATCATTCTCATATTGTTGCTGACTTAATTCTTTATTCTGCAAATAAAGTCCTATCTTCATTTTTCACCTCATACCTGATAATATGTAATATTGAGGATTCCAAGTTCTCGTTTCAGAAACTCAATATGTCCTTTAGCTGATTGATTTGTTACAAGAATTCCTGTATGCGCAAAATGAGACATATTGCATATTCCACCATTCAGATGCTTGTTTATGGAGTTTTCAATTTCAACTGCAATAAGTGAAATGAAATATTCTTTTATCACCTTATTCGTGATTCCGAAAATCAAAGGATAGTGCACAGCATCATTTTTCATAGCTTTTCCCAGTACACCAAGCCATTTGAAAAAGCTTTCCGGCATTGTAAATCCTGCTTCAATATCCATTTTGGGTACATATAAACTATCCTTTGTTTTAGCAGATTTTTTTACATTACAGGATACCGGATCTTCATAATAATTCTGGGAAATATAATGCTTTCCTGTCTCTCCTATTGCTTCAGAAAAAGCCTGTTTCATTGCATAGTACTGCAGTTTGCATATAGAAGGCTCTTTATTCTGTACAATTGACAAGCCACTGTTCCTAAGCATTGGCAGAATTTCTGAAAACATTTTTATACTTTCAGCTTTTTCGCCTCCATATGTTCCTCTGTCAGAAAAATTACAATTGCCGATAACGACATCAGAGTTTATATTTTCCGGCAGATTTTCTATACTCTCATACAGCTGGGATTTATCCATAAAGAAATCATTGCACTCGGAAAAAATACGATTACAGTAATGATATACTTTCAGCCCTCTGCGGTAGGTATCATTTTCATTTCCGGCTTGTGCGTTATTTACAATTTCAAAATTAAAAAGAAACTGTCCTGCATGGAGATTAGCAAAGTTACCAATCTGATTTTTTGATGTAGTAGTGCTTCCCTCTATTTCAAATCCTGCAAACGGTAACTTTTTCATTTGTTCAAGCAATTCAGGAGAATTTATAAAAAGAGGTTCCAGTGAACTAAAATCAACATATTTCTCCATGTCCAGATACCATACTACATCATAAATCGGCGCATATGTATCATTGGTATGGATTCGTTCTTCAATTTTTGAAATAAACCCAAGTTTATTGCCGAGCGTTGACAGTACATTCTGAATTTCAAGAGTTTCATTCTTAGGCATATTTTTCACCTCAAATTTAATTTTACAAAATAATAAATAATTATAGTAAACGTCAGATATTTCTGACGTTTACTATACTCCTTCTGTGAGTAAGAGTGAGGAAAACTCACAGACTATATAAATACTTAATTGCAATATTTAATATTTCACCTTCAGGTGATGTTATAAGTATATCATATCAGGTGTACTATAAATGGTACTTTGATTATTCTTCTGTAATATCTTCATACATTTCTGCCACTTCAACAGCAAGATTTTTAACCTCATCTGCAACCCACTTTGGTGAAAGTATCAATGCACCTGCGCCAAAACTCATAATCCATGAAAGAAAAGTCGGACTGACCATAGCTTTAAACACCGCCTGAAAGCATTCTTCATCCTCCGTCTCACTTAAAATGACGTTTTCACCAAAACGGTCAATTATTACATTAAGATACGATTTATGGAACAGAGCCGTAATATACTCAGTTTCACCGTCAAACATAGAAAACATCGGTTTAACATAATTCGCCGGATTGAACTTTTCATCCGGAGTTTTTCTTTTATCTTCACTGATTTCAATGTTTGTCATTTTATCTGCACGGTAATGAACATAATCATCGTACTTTTCGTTATAAGCTATCAGATAATAACTTTCATTGTCAAAGGTCATAGCTATGGGGTTGGTGCAATAAATTCCCCCATTTTTCCGATATACCTTTTCTCTTTTAATATTATAATCAAAGTATTTAAACGTAATTTTTCGGTTTAAAGCTATGGCACTATGAATAGTATCAACATTATAAAAAATACTCTCATTCATACTTTTAACACGGTCATATATGAATATCTGACCTGAGAAATCCCTTGACTGTGGCTTACTCACAAGCTGTTTAAGCTTTTTTATCAGTGATACACTTTTATTTTTTGTAATGAAACGTGATGACTGAATAATATCAGACAGAATTATAAGTTCTGCCTTCTGAAAAAGTCTTGACCCTAAAAAATATTCACACGTTTTGCTTTTCCTCATTACAATATCAATTCCAAAATCCTGCAGTGTCCGTATATCATCATATATTGAACGTCTCGCAGCAGATATACCTTTACGTTCAAGTCTGGAAATGATCTCATTCACAGTTAACGTGTGTTCTTCATCAGTTTCTTCGTAAAAGAATTTCAGAATATATAATAATTTTTGCTTCTGATTCTCTGATTTCGGCATAATATTTCACTTTCAGATGAGCCCGTATTTGCTATTTAAATAGTTGTCATCCCAATAAATATAAACCCATCGTAATTTTTATTTCAGAAACTGTCTTCATAAGATGTGTGTACAGATTTTCAAGCATACACTTATCAATACAGGCTCTTCGATTAACAATTTTTCCATACCAATATTATACTATACTGTGTCGAAAAAAGCAAATGCAATAATATCTCATTTTCTCACTGGTTCAATAAAAAAATCTGCAGCAGTTACAAGCCTCTGCTACGGATTTAAATTTATGATGTTACAACTATTTTTATTTCCATTCTATTATTAAAAAGTAAACTTTTTAGTTTTTATCACATTTTTTTGCGTTGGTGTCTTAAATAACCTTCGTTCAAATGTATACTCCTTTTTAATATTATCAAGCACTCCAAAAGCCAAATCCAGAAGAAAAACCACCTTTTCTCTGTACACAGTAACACTTTTCAGATAGTCCTGCAAGAATGTACGAAAGCGTATCTTACTCCAACAATTTTCCATGTGTTCTCAACGCAGAACTGCTTCATTGCCCTGACCTGTGCGTCGATAGATTCAGTACGTTGATTATTCGAAGAAAATCGTGCATATAACACAGCCCTCTTAATTTCAAACATATATAATCTCCTTCCACTGCAGAATTATGATTTTAACACGCTCCAGGAAAAAATGCTACTATTTTTTAGCTTTGGCAGAAAAAAACTCCGCATATAAAAAAAATTCGGAGTTACAAACCCCAAAATACATATTTCACAAAGCCTTCTCATTTCCCGCATCTTCTCACAATAAGAGCAATAATAATATCAAGCCCCAAAATTAAAACGTATTAATGAAACGAGTATAGGGGGGTCATCATACAAATACTATTATTTATAATTAGATATATTCTGTATCAGTTCTTCAATTATTCTGCTTTACAATGATATAAAATTGCCCATAGCAAGTGAACAGACACTTTGCTATGGGCTCTCATCAGACCTTATTCAAGAACCTTAATCTTACGAATATTTGAAAACATAATATCATTCTTTTTTGATTTGTTATTTTCAACTCTGAATTGTATTTTCAGACCTTCAATATCTTCCAGATTATCAGAATCAACAGCCATGAACAGCTGATTGAAAGGATATCTTCCTATGTCATTCAAAGTATGAAAAGTCACGAAAAATGTACCGTCCTCCATCTCAATTTTCAACATAACCTTTTCACTCTTACAGAGAACTGCTCTGTTGACTGTTCCTGTATAATCTCCGTTTTCAAGATTAGTATAATCTTTGTTTACAATAATTTTAGCCATAGTCTTTTCCTCCTGTTATCCAAAAAATTCCATTATATTTTTCTGTGCTTCAATACCATTTCTGAATTTTATATCTATTATGTCCTGACCTGTCATCACTTTGTCGATAGTACTGTTTATAAGTTCCTTAGCTTCTAAAGTATTTTGTTCTTTCATATACGGTATAAACTGTTTTTTTATTTCACAAAAATCATCATGCGAGAACACATGAGCTTCAGTATCTGCCTGTTCCATCTGACAATTAAGCTGATTTATTTCATCTTCCAGTTCCTTTATTCTGTTCATTACGGCTTTTGGAGCTTTTCCGGATTCAATACGATCAAGCATATTGTTTAAACGATTTGTAAGAGCAACTCTTTTATTTTTCATCTTAGTGTATTCTTTTCCAAACTGCTCATGCATATTCTCAGCATAGCTGTTAAGCTTATCAATAAGCTTGTCCGATTTATCATCTGACATCAGTAGCTCTCTCAATGCAAAGAAAACCGCCTCTTCCAGCGAATCAGCATTTACAGATTTATTTCCCGGTTTTGTACAACGATACTGATAATATTTTTTGCCGCTGCTGTGATTTACACTGCCACTGAACCTCACTGTGCCATCATCATTCCATACCTTACCGTTTAACGGATAATAATGTTTAGTACTGTAATTGCACCTGGCATTTGACCTGTTCCTCATTTTTTGCTGTACCTTTTCAAATTCCTCTGGTGTGACAATAGCAGGACATCCTCCCTCTATACGAATATAATTATTCTTGTATTTATGGGAATTACGTTTGCCATCTTCATCTCTTGGAGATGCCTTGTCATAAACATATACTCCGGCATATTTTTCATTGTGGAGAATATTATTAATTGCTCCCTTGGTAAATTCATTTCCTTTAGAGGTACGATATTCATTATCTTTAAGCCACTTAAGAATAGCTGTATAACCCATATCTGCAAGATACATTTTGAAAATCTGACGGACAGCAGGAGCAGTAGTTTCATCAATTTCAAGATATTTTTCTTCATTCACCACAAAACCATACGGTGGTTTTCCTCCGCAATGCAGTCCGTTTTCTGCTGCTTCAATAAGTCCCTTTCTTGTTTCGGCGGAAAGGTTAACTGAGTACTGTTCAGCAATTGCCGCTTTAATAATGGCAATAAGATTTGTAGAGGCTTCAGCTGTATCAATACCGTCTGCTATTGCAATAAATCTTACCCCAAGCTTTTCAAGTTTTTTAAAGTCATGAACCTGATTTTCAGTATCACGATGCATTCTGTCAAGTTTATGAACAATCAAAAGCCTGACATCACCATTTTCAATTTCATTCATAAGCATCTGATATCCGGATCTGTTTGTATTTCTGCCTGTCATTGCTTCGTCAATGAAATATTTCACAATATGTATATTATTTGCTTTTGCATACTTCATTATTGCTTTCTTCTGTGCTTCGATACTCCAGCCACCATCCTGATTATGAGATGAATAACGCAAATATGCATAAGCCTGAAGCATTTCCTTTACTTTTTTACTCATAAAAAATTTCTCCTTTATATGTACTATTTGAATTTGCCGGCTCAGCAAATCAGTACTGAGCCGCCATAATTCTTCCACTTTTAGAACCTGTGAACTTTATTCAAAGAAATCAACATCATTAAACAAGTGATCAGTGATTCCAAAAAAATCCTCCTGAAAATCCGTATATCCTACTACCGCTGTCATAACGATTTTATGTTCGTGTAATGCCTTATCAATTCCATTAAAATTCAGAAGTCTGTTGAGCTTATCATCTGTTATTATCTCACAATACATATTATTAAACGCTGCCGCTTCAACATTTTTGCAGGTAAATACATTCGTAACAAATGAAACAACATAATTTGCATTCATTTCGGCGGCTTTTTCAATTACTCCATCGCAGCTCTGAATACTATCGCATATATCATAGTATAAGCTTCCGCTGTTTCCCTTGAAATAGAAAAACATATGAAAATCAGATGACGTATCTTTATCAACATAACCTGCATAAATAATTCTTGGCTTGGCGCTGTAAATATGACCTGTTATGCCATCATATTTGTTATGTGTAAGTACTACAATGTGTGACGCATTGATTTGGCTCATAAGGTTGTCTGTATCATAAACGGTCAGAATATCGTTTATTTTATAGCTTTTCTCTCCGGTCTTTCTAACATTGCAGTTGTAAAAAACATTAATTTCGTAGCTGTCCGCATCCTCTGGCATAGTATCAGCAAATGCAGGAAAATATGTTTTATTAAACGATTTTGCAACAATAAAAAATCTTTTTAAATATTCATTAAGCATAATTAAAATCTCCTTTTTAAAATACAATCAGGTCTTCAGAATAATTTTTTATCCAGTTAATCTGTACATTTGGCTCAAAGCATTCATTACCGTCTTCATCCTCAAAGAAAATATCAAAATCAATTACAATTTTACGATTTCTAAGAGAATCATACTGACCGTTTATCAGTAAGTGTCCAAATAGTTCGTTAAAATCCTGCAAAGTAAATATAAATGTCTCTTCATCATATTCTTCATTCTTCCAGTAAAGGCAAATATTATCTGCACCTTCAACAGTGACGTCTGTTATTGTAATTGCTTCAGTACCGCCAAATTCATTTAATGAGTAAAAACTCCACATTCCTTCAATAATCATATTTTTTACCTCCAGATATTATTTAATTTTTTTGTATATATCAAACATAACCATGACCGTCAATGATTCAAGTTCAGGGTTATTTTTTGATTTCTTATATTTCCATATACCGTCATACATATGCAATTTTCTGATTTTTTTCAGATGATCTCTTGTTATTCTTATTCTGCTTACATTCATATATCAGCCTCCTCATCGAAATGCACTGTTTCATTATCATAGCTAATGATTTCATCATCAGCCTCCTCAACAATAACCCCAGTATATTCTTCTCCCTCAAGCCTGGATGTATCAAGCAGATAGCAATAACAGCTGCTGCCGTTAAGACTTAGCTTAACTTTTTTTCGATTTTTCTCTCTGCGCTTTGTATAGCCCTGAGAATCCAGTTCATTCACCACAGTCTTTATATCATAAAATTGATTTTTCTTAAGTATTTCTTTGAATAAGCTTTCCTCAATAGCTGTTTCATGATTATCTGACATAACTTTTATACCTGAATTGTACGGATTACGGGCAACATATGACATAAGTGATTTATACGCATTCTTTGCAATGTCTGTATCTCTGGCAGTTTCTGAATGGTGTTCCAGAAGTATATCGGCTATTGCAGTTTTATCAACAGTTACTCCAAGACTTTCAAGCAATTCTGCTGAGAGTAATATAAGAGCATATTCATTGATAAGCCTTTCGGTAAGGCTAAAGGAATCATATCCTATACAATTTCTCAAATATTTGCGCCACTGATTATAATCAGACTCTATACTGCCCTCTTCCTCCATAAGCATATTAACAATATTAAAGCCAACGATACCGTAATTCTGAGTACAGAAGCTGTGTATTTCCTCTGCGTGCTCTCTGCTGTTGGTAAATTTCAGTCCGTGAATACAATGCAGTCTTACAGCTATTCCATTACGTTTATTTTGATTCAGATCGACAAAATTTTCTTCTGATGATATTATCGGGATTGTCTTCCAGCAGCATCTTTCCTTCAGTGTAAGCGACTGCGTAAGTCTTTTCTTTTCAGTCTCATTTGAAACAGAGTAAATGAAATTTTCTCTGTTAAAATTTGCTAAAGAAGTAGACTCATCAAATATTTTCGGCACCCCTGTAACATTCATACTTTTCAGGATCGCATTTTCTGTACCAAAGAATGGTGAAAAAACATTCTGGTCGTCACTTGATGAGAACATACTGGCACATAATTCCTGTGCAGTAGTTTTACCTGTCGAGCTTTTACCAACCCAATTAACAACAAATGATTTAACCGGAACATTGTATATCATACTAATATATGCCAGCAAAGCAGATGCAACTGATACTGAAATAGCATACTGAAGAGGCGCACTGTCCTTAATAAGCTTACTTAATTTTTTGAAATACTGCTTTTCAGAAGAGAATGAATTATTAATTTCAAGTGTTATAGGATCGTCCTTATCATAACCCGAAAAGCCAAGAGAACCATCTGAATCAATACAAAAACCGATATTCTGAATTTCCGGTTCAACAGGTAATTCATTTAGGTTGGCTATGAAATAACTGCTTAACTTTGCTTTAATATCATCTGAGTGGCTGCAATATATTCCGTATTTAGATAGCGAATCAAGTTTGTTCTTTGTAAATGATTCTGACGGAACTATAATCAGATTTGTTCCATCTGAATCACTTTTCTCAATTTCAACCTGTATTCTGCCATCAGACGATTTGATTTTCCTTTTAAGAGTGATACTATGCATTGCCCATGTAAGCTTCTGATCAGATGCATTCTCTGAATCTATAACCGCAAAACAATTACTGCAGGCAATTACATCCTGTGATGAAGATTCTACCATAATTTCTTCAAACTCGTCTGCTGTAAGGGTATACTCTGAAAAGGGAGATATATCTTTACTAAAAATGTAATTCATGTTTTTCTCCTTTATATTTTCACTTAATTTCAGCAATTTAAGGGTGATATTGCTCCTTAAATTGCTGAAATAAATATTTATTACTGATTCTTACATTTCTTTAACATAATTAATCAAGACCTTAGGTTCATTCAAATCATAATACGTTACATCATAACTAATAATAACCTTTTTCCCTATGATTGAATTATAGTCAGCATTTTCTGTAAGATGCCCAAAATGTATTCTAAAGTCTTCCAGAGTTACACATAGAATCGGATCATCCGAAATATTTGGAATATCCGATGGATAGACTCTGTCCTTCATAGCTTTATAATCTGGTTCGATTCTGAGATCCAAATACTCAGCTTCATAGCCTGGTGTTGGTGTTACATCTGTGATACTGCAGATTAAATCTTCACCAAATTCGTTAACATAATATAATAATCCTAAGTACATAAATAATTCCTTCTTTCTGCCGGATTACCGGCGATTAATTTATTTAATATATTCCATCGAATCTCAATATTTTAACATAATTCATAATGTAAATTGCTGAAATATAGGCTTTTTCTTTCATCATCATCTTCCATAAATTTAAGTGATGTCAGGTGAATTTCACTTTTTTTTGCTTCACCATTTACATACTGTTTATATACACCAGTATTAATCACCACTGGATAGTAGAGAACATGAATTGGATTGTAATTATATTTCTCGCCTACCATATCTCTCAGCATCTGATAACTAATTATGTCTGTAAAAAAATTGTTATTGTCATACATAAAATAAATTTTAACCATATTTATGGATAACGGTTTATAGCCTATGATTCTTGTTTCCATCTCCATGGGTTTACTAAAACCTACTTCATTACAATTTGTCGGAGGTAGTCCAGTCTTGGCTATTCTGGGAATTTTCAAACTATTGATAGCATAAATAAATTTTTCTTCGTAATCAGATGTAGTCAAATACTCCGTTAATTTCATTTCTATTTTTCTTCCTTCCAGAAATGAAAGATCGTTTGACTTCCAATAAGAATAATAGTGCATGAAATTGAACATAATTTCTTCTTTAGTTAGCATTAATGTGTAAATTCTAGAGCCGTTACGGACAACCTTTAATTCATTTCCTTTTGCCGACACAACCAGAAATTCAAGTGTTTCAGGAACATCAATCTTATACTCAGAGATATCCATATCGTCATCCTCATCGCCGAATCCATATAATGCAAGTGGTTCATTTAGAAATTTCATTATACCAAACCTCATTTTTTAATATAAATTCAGTCAGAAAAAGTACTGCGCAGTAACATCGGTTCATGACTGTATACACATTATACCACATCACATATTTTTTGCATGTCTGTTTTATATGCTTAAAAGAAAAAATATGATTAGGGATATATTGACTATTAACGCTGTTTATGATAGAATTATATTATATTAATAATCACTTTAGTTTATTAAAAATCACTTTTTTAGCGCTTGACATCAAGGAGTTCAATAGTCATAATCCATAAAAAATCACGTTTTTTAGTTTCTACTTTTTGAACAAAATCAAGGAGGCATACTTGTGAATACTGACCATTTTAACTGGGAAATTATATTTAAAGATGCTGCAAGGATTCTATCCGAGTCATTATCTGATTCTAAAAATAACATTACCAAAGTTTCAGAACTTTATCAAAAGCTCAAAGCAGAGTATAAAAAGCTTTCAAAGCCCCTCCCTGCTCAGAATACATTTACAAAAAAAATACACGCTTATCTTCATCCGGATGATAAACAACGTATATACAAAACTTCTATATATCAGCTTATCGGTGCTTATTATCCACAGTCAATTGAACCTATGGCTCAGAATTTCAAAATTATTTCAGCTTTACCAGACAATATGACATATCTGTTTTTGCAATTAGACGATAAAGGCGGAAAAACAGCTGATAATCTAAAAATCCTGTATGAAATGGTTTATAAATTAAAAAACAAGTTTAGTGAAGATATTCTTTTCATTTCATATGACATCACAACAATTGTTATTATTTGCAAAGATCAGACTTCAAAAGATAAAATTCATAACTTTATTGACATGTATCAAAAAAAGTGAGGTAAAAATGTCTGCTAAAAATATTTATGATAAAGATACTTTTCTGGAAAATGTTGCCACTTATCTTTTTACTCATGATAAGGAAACCATCGAATCACTGACTTTTAAAGAACTATATTCTAATATTGTCAGTGAATACGGCAATGCGTCAATGCCGAAATTAAGTCAGGCAAGAATATACTTAAAAGATGAACTTATAAATGAACTTGATATAAACGAAGATGAACCAATCACATCATCTGTTGTTTATCGATTAACAGAAATATATGAATATACTGATGATTTTGAATATTTTTTATCCAAACACAGATTCAAGTTTTTTTCTGAGGATATTATCCCATGTATAATTCAATTACCTGATAAAGAAATCTTTGATTATCTTGCCAAAGGCGTTGCTAACAATTACAAAAAACGCATTTCACACATCACTTCTAAAATACTAATTGTTAACCATATATGTACATGTATTAAAAAGGCTCATAAAGACTGTGTCATAGCGGCTATTCCAGATTATAACCCATGTATATCACTCAAAGTCAAAAGAGTTCGGAAAGATGATAATCCTGTGAATTATTGTACTTCTATTTGTATATTTGTGATGAACACTCCGAAAGGAAAGGATTTCATACGCTCTTTTTCTAAGGATAAATCATTCCCAGACTATGTATGATAAAAATACTGCTGTATCATTTTGATGTGATACAGCAGTATTAATTATTGGAATAAAAGTATTATTAATACTCCTCTGCCAGCAGCATAGTGCAATGCTCACCATCATCAATCACATAAATCTTTGCTGTAACAGCCTCCGGAGAAATCTCCTCTGTGATTATATACTCCACACGATACTCCGGCTGTTCCTGTCTGTGTACAATTTTCTGCAGTCCTGACTCGGTAGCTGACAGGTCAAACACCTGCAAATAATCTCTTTTTACAGGCAATTCATCTATTCGGTTCCACATAAAGATTTGCAAGGCAAGCGGTATCTCATTGTTAACCCCTCTTGTCAGATATCTTCCTTTTGATTTTTCAAACATAGTTCTACTCCTTTACTCGTGATTCAAACATTTCATACAGTTCGCCACGTCTTATGGTGACAACATCATTCAGCTCTTCTGCCATTCCAAGACCTGTGTTAAGTTCAATTTCAAGGTGATACGGAAAAGTTGTAATTCTGTTTACGTACCTCTGCACAAAGGTTCTAAACTCTTCCGTATTTCTTTTAAGCCCCTTAAATTCATCAATCAGCGGAGAAAAGTCTTTATACTCCAAAGGCGTAAACTGATGCATATTCCCAAGCCTGTTCTGAATTTCATTTTTCTGCTCTTCCAGTTTCTCAGCACGGCTTACTATTGACTCAGTGATAATACCCTTTTCAATTGCATCGGTTATATTTTTCAGACTTTCACAGACTTCATCATACTCTGCCTTAACACTTTCATAATGCTTATCATAATCGCTGTTGTAAGTCTTAATGTAACCGTTCAGCTTCTGCACAATTCGGCGAAGCGCCTTTGCATTAAAGATTTTCTGTCTGAGCAGGTCTACAATGTAAACGTCAAGGTAGTCCTTGTTTATCTCCTTATTTCTGCATTCAGAACGATGAGTATTACAGCGGTATGTACATAGCCTTGTCTTATTTCTTCCGGAAAACCTCAGATTACCCTGCATTCTCTTGCCACAGATTCCGCAGAAAATCTTTCCGGTCAATAAATAAAACTCTTTGCTGTGGTAACGTCCGGCGTTTCTTTTATTATGATTCATACGTGTCTGAACTCTTTCAAAAAGTTCCTTTGAAACAATCTGTGGACAGCCGTTTTCTATCCTTATGACCTCACTGTCCAGCTTACTGCTGTGATTATTTCTTTTACAATCAAAAGATTTTTCTGAACTCCTGTTGTAAACAAAAGTGCCGCTGTATTTTTCATTTCTGAGGATTTCGTAAAGGCTGTTCTTGCCAAAGCTTACGCCCTTCTTCGTTTTAAATCCCTTTGCATTGAGATAATTTATTATCTCACCGTATCCGTAACCGTTGTCGAACATTTCAAAAATCAATCTGACAGCCTCTGCCTCATGAGGTTCAATTTCAAGTTTTCTCTCAGCATTCAGACAAAACCCAAGAGGACAACACCCACCATTATGAATGGCTTTCAGAGCATTTTCTTTTAATCCTTTTTTAGTTTCACGGCTGAGATTTTTACTGTAATACTCGTTCATGCCTTCAAGCATTGATTCAAGTATTACCGACTCCGGACTGTCGTCTATTCTTTCCAGAACACTTGCTATGCTGACATGATTCTTTTTAAGCTTACTCTTGTAAATCGCCGAATCGTAACGGTTTCTGCTAAACCTGTCAAGCTTATGCACAAGAACTATGTCAAAAAGATTTTTACTGCTATCCAGAATCATTCGCTGAAAGTCAGGACGATTATCGGTAGTTGCAGATTTTGCCTCGTCTACATAGGTCGCCACAATCTGCCAGTGCTGCTGATGACAATATTCAGTCATTGCCCTTATCTGTGCATCAATTGATTCAGTCCTCTGATTGTCAGAACTAAAACGGGCATAGAGTGCAGCTCTCTGTATTACCAAACTGCTCATGTTTCATTCACCTCAACAGTCAGAAAAATATCTTCTCCATAACTGTCACCAATGATTTTCACACCATGCAGGTAGTTTTTATTGCCGATTTCAAGCATTTCAACAAACTCCATTTCTTTAATTGGAAACTCAGCGAATTCGTCCTTTTCCAGCACAATAAAACAGCCTATATCATCAAGACCGTCTACGCTGTATTCTTCCATAAGGGCAGTTATCTTTCTGGCTATGTAAGCTCTGAGCATTAAGGGCTTTATCTTGTTTGTTTCTTTAAGATTTGTAACTTTAATCATTTTCAGTTTCCTCCATTTCAAAGGGTTCAAGAACCCATTCATTTCTTACTGTTGGTGTAAGAGGATGACAACCATTTTCACCAATCTGAAAAAGCTTATCTTTGTATGGTTTCAGCATTTCAAGGACAGTATTTTCTCTTTCACGAATACGCTGATTATGCTTTCCGACAGTACCCCAGCCAATGATTACTTTATCTGCCTTTTCTGCTGATTTCAATATCATGGTATCATTGTCAGGGTGCAGTAAATCCTCATCTGAATAAAATCGGAAATGAATTTTAGGAGTGATTCTTGTGTAAAGATTCACAATATCCACACTGCCAAAGTCAAGCCTGTTAAGATTATTCACAACAAGCATTGTAGTCATATCCATGCTGAGATTGTCCGCTGAATTGGGGTTTATCATTATAATCATTGCCGACGGTTTCTCATTATCCCACTGTTTATGCAGAAGTAAGCGATGCAGACCATCATCTGAAAACACGGTTTCATTGATTATGACTGATTTTTCTGTTTTCATTTTTCCCTCCAAAAAAATGAGGCTCAGCGAATGCCAAGCCTCACAGATTTACTTCTTATTCTTTACAAGTGCCAGAATCTCCATACCACACGCAACACCTGCAAGAAACATCTCAATTGCTATTGGCATCGATATATTTCACCTCTTTTTCCTGCTGCATTTGAAGTGCCACACCTACCCCTCCGACAACAAGTGTCAGAATCAGTCCTGCTAAAAATTCTTTCATGTTGATTTCCTCCATTTCATTTTTTATGCTTAACACTTTAACAGTGTTTTTACCTCGTTTAGTGTTTCCTCGAAAAGGTCTGTATCAAAGAGCATTTCTTCAATCTCATCTGGTGTATATCCACAGGAATAAAGAAACTCCACATCTTCCCTGTCTACTCCGAAGCAATTGCATATTGCAAGCAGATCATCTTCTGATTCCTCACATGAATACAGACCATACCAGTCATGCCAGTCAAAGTGATACTGGCTGATTGTTTCAAAAGTATCACAGAAAATTTCACCGTCGGAATTTATCTGCAATATATCGCCAGTATCAATTTTTATCTCTTCATAGGGTTCTTTAAACCTTGCATTCTTCAAAGCAGTTTTCAGAATCTCTTTTGTTGATGCGTAGATATACAGTCCCTGTTCCGGGAAATGATACAGCGTAATCGGGTTGCTTCCCTTTACGAGAAACAGCGTGTTGTCATCACGTAGAATTGTGAAAACAAAACTTCCGTCCACTATCTCAGCCATATTTTTAACAGCATCCATATCGACATTTTCAGCCTGTTCAACAAGCTGAGCCGCAACGTAAGAGTCCGTTTCGATTTGTGTTTTGGGGAGTTTTTTCTCACGTCTTACCTCCTTGTCATTGTACAGCACACCATTATGAGCAAGAGCAAAACTGTGCTGTGACGTTTTACCCTCAAACGGATGATTGTTGCAGTTTTTCTTTTCACTGCCCTGTGTTGTAAGTCTGTTGTGTCCGATTACCGCTACTGTGTCTTTCGGAAAAAACAGTTTCATTTTATGTGCAGGTTTCGGCTGTTTGAATGTTACGATTTCACCGTTATTTACATAACTGATACCAGTAGCATCAGTACCACGACACTCAGCCGCAATAGACAGTTCTCTGAGAATGCTTTTAAGAACCTTGTTTTTGACTTTTCTGCCGTAGTTTAAGAATCCGTAAATCGCACACATGTCATTCACCGTCCTTTCTGATAACATGAAAGCGGTCAGTATCAGGACATATCCCAAGACTACTGCCATTATCCCATTTCATGTGAATTGTGCCTATATCGTCAACATGGTCAACAGTACCCTTTGTACCAACCGGAACCGCCTGAATATCCTCCATATAATCAAGCATTATTCTTGTACCTGCCGGATAACGTTCCTTTAAAGATTTCACCTTTTCTCTGTTCATCACATTTCCTCCTCAGTGTTCACTTCCTCATTAACATAAAGCTTGCGTTCTTTCAGATACTGTATCAGTTCTTTTTCCTCGATTTCTCCTACAAACTCTGACCAGCTCATTTCGTCAATCTCACTCTCAGACAAAGAAAGAGCCACATCACAGATTTTATTTACCATCTGCAATGTGGCTATGAATGTATTATGTTTGAGTGTACCTCTGAACAGTCTGAATTCAATAGTATGATAGTTGTTAAGGTTTACTGCAACGTAACGTCCATTACTGCTGTTCTTAGCCTTATCAAGGATTTCCTTGCCTGTTTTCTCAAAACCGTATCTTGCTGACCAGCGGTTCATGTTGTAACTGTTTCTTCTGCTGAATTTGAAAATTTCATTCCAGTTTTTCTCAACGAAGAAAAGTATACGGGATATTACTTCTTCCTGCTCCGACTGGTTATCACCGAAAGCATTACGATTTACATGAATATGAAGTCCACAGGTTGAAGTCTGATGAGAACGGTAGCCGAGGTTTACAGCTTCTTTCATTACTTTCTCCCACTCCATTTCGTTCATGTGATAGTCTAATGTCATAGGGTGGCTCACTATTTCCAGACCTTCATCAAGGCTTCCGTCTGACTTTATGTAGATATTTTCAAGCTGATTGTTGCCGGTATTTTTCAGTCTGTATGCGTTATCATTGTCCTTGCCGCCTTCATCAATTTCAAGCTCCACTCCAAAATAGCGGTTACCGTCACCTCTGAATAAAGGTGTTGGCTTATAGCTATACTCCTCAATCTCATCGTCTGAATCAATTTCATCATAGCAACTGTCGCAGTATGGTAGGTCATAATGCCAATTCACATCATTGTCATGAATGATTCTGTCACAGCTTTCACATCTGCGGTAATAATCTTCATAACAGTCAGTACAAAGCCAGATGTGATCATCGGTGATACAATCATCCGTATAAATGACTTCTCCGCAGTGGTCACATGTTATGCAATGATCATCAACACATTCTTCACACAACAAATCTCCGCTTACGGTTGTTCCTTCTCCCTCACTGATTTCCTCTCCGCAGTGAGTGCAGATTCTCTCTTCTTCCATTTTCAAGTACCTCCAAAAACAAAAATTCCGATAAGGCTGAAAGAAATCACCTTATCGGAATTATAATATATATTTGAGGTAGCGGAATGATACGCCCATTCATATTATGTCTTATCAGATTTTAATTGCTTGTATACTGGAACAGCAACCGCTACAAACTGGAATATCTCGTCAACCAAAGGAAGAGCGTCCGGCATAACAAAATTTACAACACACAATGCCATTGCAAGACCTTTCTGACCTTTTTTAGCAAATATGTAAGAGCCTATCAGCAATGCTACACAAGTAAATGTATCAAGAACTGTAAGTAGCAAAATAATTATAATGGCTTTGGACAAAGATATTTTATTTTTCATATTCATACATATCGTTACTATTCATCATCATCGTCCAGTACCGACTGGGCATAGCTTTGTGCATATGCACTGCCAACTGTGCCCAAAACTCCCAGAACACCTTTGCCTAATTTTCCTGCAACATCTTTAGTTTTCTGAAGATTATAGTTATTCTTTCCGGCTTCTGATCCAAGATCCTTAGCTTTTTTAAATAATTCCATTGCCTTTGCTCTGTCTTTTTTTACTCCATTGCCATGCAGATAGCAATTTCCCAAATTGTTACAAGCCTTGGCGTTATCCTGCTCCGCAGCTTTAGTATACCAATTAACCGCTTCTTTATAGTTCTGTACTGTACCTATTCCTTCATCAAAACATTTGCCAAGCAAAAAATGAATTGTAGGATCATCAAACAAACTATGTGACATAAGGAAATTAAAAGCATATTCTTTTTTCATATTTGAACTTTCAGACGAATATATATCTTCCTCAGCACTATTCAGATTTTCAATAAATCTCTCTGTTCCTTCTTCATCATAGACCTGACTATATAATTCAAAGGCTTTTTGATAATCCTGATTTGTACCAATTCCATTACTATAACAATAGCCCAATTTGCATTGTGCGTCAGTCATTCCTTGCTCTGCAGCTTTTGTATACCATTCTACAGCTTCTTCATCGTTTTGTTCTACTCCCTCGCCAAAACAATAGCAATCTCCTAATGAATTTTGCGCATATTTATGTCCTTGTTCTGCTGCTATTCGATACCATTTTACAGCTTCTGTATAGTCCTGCTCAACGCCTTCTCCATAGTAATAGCATACAGCCAGGTCATACATTGCATAAATTTCATTTTCTTCGACAGCTTCTTTGTACCACCTTACAGCTTCTACATAATTTTGAGTAACACCATGTCCGGAATAGTAGCAATCGCCAAGAAAAACCATAGCTTCTGAATCCCATTCCGCAGCTTTTTCAAAATGTTTTACTGCTTCATAGAAATTCTCTTCAGTTCCATGTCCAAAATAGTACATTTTTCCAAGCAGCATATCAGAATCTGCTCGCTTAGCCCAAATAAAAGCCTCATTATAGTTCTTCTCTACTCCGATTCCATAATAATAGCACTCCGCAACTTCATCAAAAGCTCCCGGATGACCGTTTTCTGCTGCCCTGATAAACCAAGCAAATTGATTTTGTTCATCTTCCTTATTTTCTCCAAAAACTTTATATAAACTTCCTAAAGCATGCATAGACGGCAAATAATTTTGATTAGCTGCTTTTGTATAGTACTCTATTGCTATATCCAGATTACGGTCAACGCCACGTCCTCCTTTATAGCAATTTCCTAATTCATACTGAGCTTCAGCAAATCCATATTTTTCCGATGCATTCTTTAAATACTCAATTCCCAGACTGAAATTTTCGTGTTTTCTATATTTTCCATAATATCCAAACAATAATGGGGTTATTTCACATTGCGATATAACATCACCATCTTCTGCCATTTTGCTTAATGCCGGAAACACCTCATCAAATATTTTCCACTTTCTATCTGCATTGTCCTTTGAACCATACTCAGAAATACTTTCTGCAATAGTCAATTTTGACAACAGGTCGCCAGATTCTGCACCTTTATTCAGCCAATATGTTCTTTTCTCAATATCCCTGGGTATTCCAAGCAAACCAATATAGTAATTACTTAAAAAGTACATTGCTCTTCCATTACCATTCTGAGCTAATTTTTCAAAGATAGGAAAGGCTTCCTTTGTTTTACTGCTTATATATAAATCCTCAGCTTTCTTCAATTCATCATTATCGCTATCGGCTTTAGCTTTCATATTATTGGATTTATTTTCCTTATTTCTGCCTTTTAGTATTTCAACACTTTCCGGACAATCTTCCATAAGCTCCTTCATTGCCGAATTACTTCCGGAGAACTGGATAGTGTAATCCTCAGAGCCGACAGCCTTTGCCAATTCCTCAAAGATACCGTCCCACTTGACTTTTCTCATCATAAACGGATATACCCAGTCCTCAATTTCCTTGCCGTTGATTCTGGAAGTATCAAAAGGATGTCCGTTTACGGTGATGTCAGTAGTAAGGCTGTTTTCATCATATTCGATTACGACAGTATTTCCGACATTTTCTCCGGAAATAATGGTAACAGGTGCATCTTCCCAGGCTTCTTTCAGCTCATTCAAATCTTCCTCAGAGCCTTCAAAAACAAGGTCAAATTCATTTTCTCCGCCCAAAGCCTCTACCATTTCATCATAAAAGCCATTCCACTTTACCTTTCTCATCATGAAAGGATAAGCCCAGTCTGCAATTTCCTTTCCATTGATTCTGGAAGTGTCAAAAGACTGTCCGTCAACTGTGATCTCTGTAAGAAGTGTTTCAGCATTGTATGTAACTTTAACAACTTTACTCATTTTTCAAAACGACCTTTCATTATTTGTATCTTGGTTCAAAGTTTGTACAAGTTCCCCATGCTGGCATAGGTACACATTTTTTGAAACAAGACTGTTTTTCATCATGTTCATATATAAACTGCCCGCCCAACTTAGGCTGAATTGTTGTACTGCCTACAGCACCGTTCCAATGCTTGCAAAGTACACATTTACGGTCTGTTTTTCTGATAACGCTCATGCTCATTTTTTCTGCTCACTTTCATTTTTTTATTTCTTCCGTTGTGGTAAACACTATACACCATATTTATTTTTATTATAGCATATAATTGGTATGGTGTCAAATAGTATTTACCACTTTAAGAAGGGAATTTGCTTATGTTCAAACTTAAAACTGCAACAGGTTCAAATAACATTTGCGGAAAAAATCTTACTAAAATCCGCCATGATAAGAATATTTCTCAACGTCAGCTTGCTAAAATGATGCAGCTTGCCGGCTATGATGTAGACCATCATTTTATACGCAGAATTGAGAACGGCGAAAGATTTGTTACTGATATTGAACTTGCAGCATTATCTAAGGTACTGTCCGTTGAAATTTACGACCTGATTGATATCACCATCCCAATTACCAACCCTGACTAATAGCTTCAATGTTTCATTGATTCTATTATACAATAAGATCCGGACAAACGATTGTCCATCAAAAAATCCGCTGAAACTTTTTTTCATTTCAGCGGATTTCACTTCATATGTATTCCTTTTATATACTCCTGCTGTGCAGAAAGCTCATATCATATCATTTCGCTGCTCCATTTTTACACTCCTTGCTCTTATGTAGTATATTTTAAATTTGATTTGATACAATTTCAGCTCATTTTCCAAAGAATTTTGAAAGAACTATATGATTGCTTTTAATATTTTTCGCAGGTTTAGTTGGTTTAGAATCAAATAACCAATCATATTTAAGTATTTAATGTTATTTGCTATTTAACCATTGCAAAATATATAGTTCAATTATCCCATTGATTCAGCATGTTAATCATAGCTTACTTTTAGTTATGTATTAATATCTTTGAAGCAGTTTGGGATTTCCATAATAAAATCACCGATATTTTCATTTGGACCTATTATGATTCCTTTATCTATTTTACCGATTTTTAAAAAATGATCATCTGGTATTACCATGTCAATTGCCAGTCTATACTCACGTTGATATTTTAAATCTTCATTTTTGTAAATAACTCTTTTAAAAGACCCGTTGTCAAAAGCTATCATTCTTTCTCTTTCGTTTTGACAACAATATATAACTTTTTCAAAACAATATTCATGCTCTTTTTGCTGACAATATTCTTTTATCTTTTCTTCAAGTTCAGCTGCCTCAACAATCACACACCATTCTCCAAATTGCTCTTTCATGCTTGATAGCTGATCATATGTAAAAGGTAAACCAAATACAAATTTTTCATTGTCTTCATTTATTAAATTCATTTTGTAAATTGGAATGCCAATAAAAGATACTAATGGAATTAAATCATCTGATTTATATTTTACTGTCATTTTTTCATTTTTTGCGGTAAACATTAACTGATTTGTTTTTCGATCATAAAATTTCAAATCTTCTACAATACGTTCCGAAATCAATTCATACTTGTCACCCTGTCCCCTTATACCGGTTTCTAATTCTATATTTCTGAAATATTCAGGAGTATTTGCATATAATTTGCCATTAATTATACATTCTGTAAATTCCTTTTTTCGGCAGAATTTAATGTAAACAATCGGTTTTGGACCATATAATGCTTTTATTTTTTCTTTATATTTTGGAGTTGCACTCATACGTATTCTCCTATTGATAAACTACAAAGTTAATCTTTGTTTATTTAAATCACATCATTGTTTCCTTGCTATTTTATATTCATCACCGTCACGACAGTACGGACACTTTTTATACTGTCCTTGTACAAACCTTGCATACTCATCTTCATCAAGGTTCATTTCACAGGTGTAGCAGTCCAGTTCCTCATCGTAGGAACAGTATGCACAGGTATCACAATCATTCATTTTAGTTCACCTTTCACATTACATGTTTTTCAAGCCAACGCTGAGCATAAGAACAGGCAGCAGTGACTTTTCCGCCCTGTTCCTTTATCTTATCTACTGCCAGCTGTACAAGCTGACCTGCTACACCCTGCCCTCTCAGCGAATCATCTACAAAGGTGTGGTCAATACAGAATACACCCTTTTCAGTTTCCGGGAAAGTAATTTCTGCAATTACTTTGCCATTTTCATCTTCTTTTAAAATTCTGTTGCTTTCAATTTTAAAATTCATTTTTGCACGCTCCATTTTATTTTTCTTCTCATTATCTCACCAGTTCAGCAGGAAAGAGATAGTACATAATCCGTAAGTTATTTCGCATATCAGGTTTATTTTGAATCCCGTTACCAATAATATTTCATTATTTTGAATAGTTTCATCTCATTTCCTCATTGGTTCATTCGAAAACAGATAATTCAACTGTATCATCCTCGTTAAGATTATTCTCTGTAAGATACGCATCTGAAAGCTTTATCCAATGTTCAGCTCTGTGACTATCCTGAATCAGTACTATCAATAAATATTATCATTCAATTCTCACTCCATTATTCAAAGTTATATTATTGTTTTTGCAGTATAAAGCATATTAGTGAAATTATCCAATCCCGTATTATCAATCCCCCAGCTAATACGAATTGCACTTTCAATTCTTTCCAAGTTTAATCCCATAGCAGATAGCACATAGCTTGGTTTATAGCTGCTAGAATTACAAGCTGAACCATTTGATACGGCACAGAATTGTCTTGTTGCAAGCATTAATGCTTCAGAATTCACACCATTAAAAGATACGTTCATCGTATTTGGCATAGCATATTCTAAATCCCCATTGATGCAATAATCAACACCAGAAGATTTCAAGGTGTCAAGTATATATTTTTTATTATCCTGATATTTCATATAGTAAGCACCGTGTTCTTTGGCTGCAATCTCACACGCCTTACCCAAACCAGCAATCAAAGCAGTTGGAATTGTACCGGGACGAATCCCTTTTTCCTGGCTGCCGCCGTGCATGATTGACTTAACAGGAGGCATTTTATAACGATTTTTCTTTAAGACTAAAACGCCTATTCCTTGCGGTCCGTACATCTTATGGGCGCTTGCAGACAAGAAATTATATTTTGTATTTTTTAATTCATCGACAAGTTTTCCAAAGCTCTGTGCAGCATCTACATGAAAAAAAGTTTCTGTTTTTGAGAGTTCTTCTCCAATAACATCAATAGGCTGGATAATACCGGTCTCATTATTTGCGTGCATTACAGAAACAAGCAGCGTGTCATTTCTAACTTTACTCAGCAATTCATCGGCGTTTATACGTCCACTTGAATCAGGATCAATATAAGTTATCTCAAAGCCGCGCTTTTCAAGTTGATGAAAAGGTTCGAGGACAGCTTTATGCTCTATAGATGTAGTTATAATATGCTTCTTAGCCGTTTTCTCAGCATATTCCTGCAAGCCTAAAATAGTGATATTATCACTTTCTGTTGCTCCGCTAGTAAAGAATACCTCATCTTTATTAACCGCAAGCAATTCTGCCACTTGTATACGAGCACTCTCAACAGTAGAACGTGCAGTCTCGCCGAAGTCATGAGTCCTGCTGTCAGCATTGCCGTATTTGTTCTGATAAACATCGATCATTACATCAAGAACCCTTTGATCCAGTGGGGTTGATGCATTATAGTCAAGATAAATGCTCATATTATTTTTCCTCACTTAACGATTTATCAAGTAGACCTTTTAGATCTTTTACAAAATTAGTTCCGCTGAGATAATTGATACCTCTTTCAATATGCAATTTAAGATACTTTGCCATGATATCGTTATCTGAACCCAGATTATTTATAATACACCATTCTTTTATAAGTGCTTCATATATTTCGTGATATTCTCCGGCAAATGTAAGCCAGGACATTTCCACATTACTGTCGGATGCTATTTCCATGTCAGTAGGAATTGTTCCTTCTTTAAGAGAAAAACAAAGCGCCCATCTGCATAATACATTCCAATTCTGAATACCAGTTTTTCCTTTAAGTCTGGCTAACTTATCCTTTGCGGCATTAGACAATTTTATTTGCTTTATAATCATGCAAGTTCCTCCTCAAAGTATCCTGATCTGACATAGGAGCGTTTTTCATTCTCGTCATAAACAAGAGTAAACTCATTGCTTACATATGGCTTAATAATCTCGTAATAGTTTTTGTCAATTTCCGAATCAGTAGACAGTATAATCGTCTGAGAACTTGCGTTAGGAAAATATCGCTCAATCAGGGCTTTTCTGTGAAGTGAATCCAATCTTGCAAGGGGTGTATCAATTATTACAGGAAGCATTTTATTTGAACACTCTGCCAATGCCCAGAGCATTGAAATTACCATAAGCTGTTTTTCTCCTGCAGACAGACTGCTTTTCATCACTTCATTTCCGTTTACATCAATATAGTGATAATCGAGTGTTTCTGCGTCCATTTCTATTCTGTCAATGAGATTTTTCTTGCCGAGTATTTTTTTATAACATCTCGTCATAGTTTCTGCCAAATTTGAGATTTTAGATTTTTGAAGTTCAATTTTATACTTTGCTGCAATCTGTTGTGCGGTTAATGCGTATCTATGAATACGCTGAACATCATCTCCACGCTCCATTGCAGCGATAGCTTTATCGACACAGCGATTAAATTCCGTTGTCGCTTTTTTGCATTCGCCATTTGCTGTTACTCTCTGTTTCTTTTTAGCTTCTATCTGAATTTCTATATCCATACGTTCATTTTGCAATTCACCTATTCTCTTATAAAGACGGGCAATTGCCTTTTCATCAATATCAACAGAAAGATAATTATCAATCTCATTTATTCTTTTCAATATTTTCTGTTCGTTCCTCTTGTAAGAGATATAGGCGTTTTGTGTATTCGTTAATTGACTGGAAAGCAGCATAGAAAGTTGGATATAGGCGTTTTCTGACAGATCAAAGACAATCTTTGTTTGTTTCTTTTTTGCCTGTTTTTTCAAGAACTTTATAAATTGGGCTATATCTTCTGAAGATTGATTTGTTTTATCTGAATACTCCTTAAACATCTGATTAATCTTCTTGACTGCTACTGACATAGATCTGTTTTCACGTTCAGTTTCAACTTTACTCTTTATTGATAGCAGTAGTTCTTTTACCATCAAAAGAGGAAGTTCACCGGCAGCAAGTTCAAGATAGTTCTCTTGAATACTATTGACTTCAGAATTAAGCGTGATTCTCTCAGCAAACAACTCCTGAGACTGACTGGCGATCTGTCCTCCCTTGGCATTAAACTCCTCGGTTTTCTTATCTATCTTCTTATTTACACGACTAAGGCGTTTTTCTAATTCGATGATATCATCATCAATCTGTTTAAGTGCATCTGCTTTTTCATCTTTTACATGTCTGAGTTCCTCAATATATGCGCCATTATAACTTTCTGTATGCTCTGCGTCAATTCTTTTGATGATGCGTGTAATGTCATTTTCAAGAAGGTCAATAACATTGATTCCAAGAAGAGCTTTAATTGAACTTTTCATTTGGATACTTGTTTCACTTTCAGCAAGTTCAGCTATCTTCTCACCATCAAAAAAATAAAAATTCGCCAAAGCACTCGGTAAAATACTCTCTACAAACATAATCCAGTTTTTTGCAAGAAAAGCATCATCGTTACCATTCTTCTTAACTGTGACCTTGTCTTTTATATTCTTAACATTTAAATTCCAACTGCGATTTACTGTATAGACATTGTTTTTGCCATCTTCTTCAATAGTAAATTCAAGCTCAACAAAACTTTCATTAGTACCGTCTGCAATGTTGGTATGCGCCTTCAAGTATTTACTGTAAGCTCCATGAATACTTTCCTGCACGGCAAATGAGTTTTTTCCATATAACGCAAGAAGAATTGCTTCAAGGAACGTCGTTTTTCCTCTTCCATTCATACCGCCTATAAGAACTACAGGCTTATTGCTATTGAATACGAAGGTGTTGTCCGAAGCATATACGCCAAAATTATGTAATTGCAGTCTATTGATTATCATGCTTCATCACCCTCGAATTCATTTTCAGTTTCTTGCAATATATTATCGTCATATTTAGCACCGTGTTCCTTCTTACGTTTGATTCTATCAAAATAGTATTCAGATGCATCATCTGCATCTTTGTAAAAATTCTTTTTTATAGTCTGCTCTATCTGATTAAGTATGCCTTTACGGTTATTCATCATATTTGATTTGCTCTCAATATCAATAAGAGTGTACATCATTTCAAATAACATGGTTTCATCATTGTTCTTATCAGGGCTACATATATCTTTAAGGATATTCCATTCATTCTCTTTGAATGAGTTTGATGTATAGATCGAATTATCAGGAAATGGCTTGCCTATTACTTTCTCATAAATCTTCGGAAGTGAATCATCAAACTCATGATTTTCATTTACCCAGATCTTTCTAATTTCAATGAGTTCTGGTATTGTTATCAATTCCAACTCATCAAAGCCTTCGGGACCGTTTTCATTTATTTCGATTTGCATACGAAGAAGTTTTTCAAGCCACATTTCTCTCGTGCTTTTGGTATAAGGTCCATAATTTAAACGACCATTAAATCCTTGTAAGTAACCACCTCTTCTTCTAAAATCACGGCGAGATCTGTCAATTGATTCATCGCCAATTTCATTTCTAAATTCAAGAAGTGGTGTCATCCACTCTTTTTCAGAGTCATTAGCAATCATTGCTTCCATTGATTTATCCTGTTCTACCATTGTGCATACCCAGCACCCAAATCTGCTTTTTCCACAGCTCGGAAGTCCTGCTTCAACCATCATTGGGCATTCACCATCTGCCGTTGCACCACGATACATTGTAAGCAAATCGTTATTGTTGTATCCCCATGGGTTCTTATATTGCATTAGGAATAACCAAACATCGTTATTATTCCAATCTTCAAGAGGGGAAAACACAAGTTCGTTTGCCAACGTAGGATTAGGGCTCAACAATTCGCGCACTCTGAGTTTTTCATAATGAGCCATAGTCTTAGCTCTGTTTGCACTTTCGGCTTTACGAGTGCCAAGTACAAGAATGATCTCACCATGTTCAGCAATACAATTTTTGATAAAGTCATTTACAGGTCTTATTTTCAGTCTGTCTGTACACCAGCGAAACCGTTTTCTTGGGAATGGGTAGCCTCTTCCGATAAGATTTACCCAAAAAGTATTATCTACTTGAGGTGTTAATCTATGTGTTATAAAAGGCAACCCTTGTTCTTCAGCCGCCTGATCCATCTGCTTTAGGGAATTCTGAGCCCATTTTGCAACGACAGGAGATTCTACCAATGTATCAGTGTTAATTATATGAACAGTCTTTTTTAATTGCTCTTTTGGTAGTTCCTTCAATGACAGCCATACTAATTGCAGGGTGGCTGTACTATCCTTACCACCAGAATACCCAATAACCCATGGAATATCATCAACAAGATATAGATCACGAATTGTTTGTTGCAGCTGATTTATTTTATCCTTTGTTATGGTAGTTTCTGAGTTACAACTCTTGCAGGTTGTATTTTCTTCCATGATATAAGCTCCTATTATTTATGATTTATTCTTTTCTATTAGCTGCTGCTCTTTTGCTTTTTCTTCTTTTGACAGCGGAATACCTATCAGTTGTTTGATCTTTGAACAGGTGAGTATAACAGCTTCCTCATTATTTTTAATCTTACCATCATTTTGAATAGCTCTGCCCTGCCAGTTTTCCTGATTTGAGCGAAGCCAGTCGATATCCCGTAACTTGCAGAGATAATCATTCATATCTATAGAGCGATTATCATAAAAATATCTGCCAAGTCTTCCAAACGCATACATAGTTATCGCTAATGTAGTAATATAGTTTTCTCTGAGATCCTTTTTAGTCAGTAGTTTCTTTTGCAGTTCTGTCCATTCTGGAATATTATCTGCAATATCATTCCAGAACGATATAAGAAACCTTGTATCTTCTTCGGTACAGTCGCTGTGCAAAATTTTTGAATTGGCTCTATATATACTTGTAAGAGTAAATAGATTCAAAGAGTTTTTACCTAAATTATCTCTTTCCTTATCGGTGTATTTCTTTAAGAATGGAACACTCTCTATTACCTTTTTGGTAGCTACAGCTAGAGCATCTCTTGAATCGTACAATGTTGAAAGAGAATTAGAGGTTTTTACAGCGTGTTTATTCAAGTCGGTAAACATTTGTTGGCTTTTTAATAGCCCCTCATCTTTGAAGAAAACTATAGAAATAGTTTCATCTCCAATGGTAGGATCTTCCTTGATTGCTTCTTCAATGGCTGCTTTTCGGTGCTGACCGTCATTTATAAGAAACGTTGCTTCCATATTGACTTCCAATATTCCAACATCTTTATTAACATCCGAGGGCTTATACTCGAATTCTCCGTCAATTGATGCTGAAAGGGCAGAAAAGACATAGGAATCACGATTATTTACAATATAATCTCGTATCTCAGGAATTCTTAATTCATTGATTTTTCGCTGTGCTCTATATTCCGGCTGAAGAGTTTCTTCCTCTTCGGGAAATAATTTCGACAGTAATTTCATAGGAACCATAGATATATAGTATTCCCTATTGGACTGTATTCCTCGTACAGCCGGAAAACGATATGCAAAATTCATCTTGACACCTCAAAAAAAATATGATATACTTAAGTATATACTTAAGTATATCATATTTGAGAGCTTATGTCAATCGTTTCAGCTATAATCGCAAAGCTTTTAACTATGACTTGCTTTTGAGTTCATTGTACAGCTGCCAGAATGCCTTGTCATGCAAATAAATTGGTGAACCTGTTCCAATTGCAATTAGGCTATGATGTTTTTCCAATCCCTTGATACGATTAAAGAGCATGTTGCTTTCATTGCTCTTAGGCTCAGTATGGAATACGAAGTCTACATCACCGTTTTTAAGATCCGATACATTATGAACGATCCACGTCAGGATATATTTGGAGTAATCATCATCTCCACTTCCAAAATGCTTTAGGAACTGCGTAGATAGAATAGTTCCGACTCCGAATTCACGTCCTTCTTTTAGGATTTTCTTAAGTGAAGGGAAACCTTCACTCATGAAGTTATCAGCTTCATCTACTAAAATCATTTTGGTAAGTTGCCTGTATTGACCATCCATTTTACTGGAGCCGGATGCCTGCATCTGTGAATAGAACAGATCAAGTGTAATAGCGACAATAAGACTTTGAATATCCGGGTCATATCCAGACATATCAATTACAACTGCGCCTTGTAACATCTCGAACAAAGACTTTGTTTCACTGGGATCTGCTTCAAAAATTTCAAACATACTCAGCTTGTCTAATGCTGCAGCTAACGAATCACCTTTTTTGATATCATCGTCATTTACATATCTTTGATATACTTGATAAAATGTTGGTGCTTCATTATCCCATGTTGCCGGGTTTCCCGGACTAATTCCTGCTGCTGAGTAAGCCTCCATAATGCATTGAAGTAGTGTTGCCTGCTGTTTGGGTCCGAGATTATATACTTTAGAAAGAGTATCCTTAAAAGCATTTGCTGTATGAGTTGGCAACAATGGCTTAAATACTGCCGATTTTGTAAGCGCAAACGGGTTAAAAGGCAAATGATAAGGTTTATAGATTTTCGCATTCGTTGCCTCGACAAAATCTGGTTTACTCTCGTTGTAATCACCCTTGTAATCAAAAATAAGAATTCCAAGTTCTTTTGAATCTACGTTATCAGCTTGGTTCTGATACAACTGTGTTATCAGAGATTTTGTAAACTGCGTTTTACCCGTTCCCATAGTTCCGATAATACCCGTATTGGTATGGAACAGCTGTGTTGTATCATTTGGCTTCCAAATAACTGGTTCACCATTCTGCTCATTAGTGCCAAACATTATTTTCATACCAGGTTCAATATCAACTGAGGGAGCTGATTCTTTTATGTCAGATGTACTTTCGGTGTTTTCTACATCAGCTGCATAAGATTTGGTATTATTTGTCGAATTATCGGTTTGTTCGCTGTTTTCAGCTGTTGCTTGATTGTCTGTATTGTCAGACAGATCAGTGGCAATGAGCCTAATTGTGTCTCCAGTTAGCTTTTCAAGAGAAACATTATCAAGAGTCATTAACTCACTATTCTTTTCAGAACGGATCTCCTGAGCGATTTCATCTACGGATTTAAGTATTAAACCATATTCATCAGTCTCAGGCACTTCAATGAAGTTGATAATATCATCCTTAAAGGAAGTTCTACGCCCTACTACTCCTGTTCTGAATGATAATACTGCTCCTTTCCCCAGTACTTCTTGAATATTGCTAGACAACCGATAGTTTTCATTCAGCAATGCTTCTCTGAGCTCGTCAAGAACTATGTCCCAATTCTGAGAGTCATCAACATGATATGATTTCATCTTTTTACAGCTAGTTACAATAAGCTGCATCAAAAAGTTTCGATTTACCTTTGAAACGATTTTTTTAATATCGCCTGCTCCAAACGCATTCTGTAAGCCATTAGATGTTGCAGAAACCTGTGCGAATGCTTTTTTTATAACGTCGTTATTGTTTATTCCAGTTTTGACTTCAGTAGGATAAAGATATATCTTAGGGGTTTGACCTGACTTATCAACTCCTACGAACAACAGGTCATCGCTCGTAGGTCCTTTTTCAAAGCCAAGATTTTTAGCCGATAATATTGAATCGCCCTGAGATAACCCAGCACCACAGGAAACTCTCAGCATTTCCTCTAATGAAATAGGAATCCAAATGATATCATCATGACGCAGTATTGCCAATAACAGCTTAATGGCAGCTACAATGCTGATCTTTTCTCTGCTAAAAGTGCTATCTTTGGTAGATCTCTTTGATGAAACCAATCGTAAGAGCCAATCGCCATTTACCGCATTAAAAAGATTGATGATCCTATGGATATCTTCGGTTGATGTATCAACACCACGAGTTTTTAAATAATCGTGTATTACGGCAGCGTACTGTTTTGATTTACGAGTTACAGTAATCGCATCATAGCCACTACTTGTTGTATATTGATCGCTGTAATGTATAATCAGCAGATCACTGTTAGCTTCTTTCTCACAGAAGAAATCAAGATCCACCTTTGGCTCAACAAATACTACCCAGTTAGAAGCTGAATAGATCTCATCCATTTTGCTCTCTGCTTTTTCATCAATCTGAGTAGAGATACTTAATCCTTTATAATATGGATTACCGGTAGTTTCTACCTGAATCAGCGAATTATACAAGTTAGATAGTCTAATAAGCTCAACATTTGGAGCGTATTTTGAGCCGTATCCGGTTCTATATTTTGTTGAATATTTACTTGAAGGAATACCGGATAATATACCATTTAACGATATTCCCGTTTCAATATCAGACATAAATGCCTGCTCTGAAGTTATTTCAGATTCCATCTCATAGAAAGAAATGTGTGCATAGTTATAAGATTTACCACGATCTTCATGAAAGTAGCATTCGACATTTTTTGAGAAAATACCTTCCAAAGTATTCATTGAAACACCAGATGCTATTTCAAGCTTGTAATCTGATAAATACTGCTTAAGAGTACTATATTCTCTTATGTTTGAAAATGCATTATCCAGGCGGTTTTCTGAATATATATGCAATTCAAATCTAGTAAGTTCTTCAACGTTTGGATTATGATTAATAGCGTGAATAAAAAATTGTGCAATGCCAATAAAGACCTCACTACAATCCCCCATATTAATCAGATTGATTTTGATTGTCTTGTTGTTAATGTCAGTGAAGATATATCTGAAGTGAGATATAAATTCAGTTATTTTTTCTTCAATCAGTTTAGGAACAAATCGCCAGCTGCCACGATACTTTTTATTTTCTACAGATGCATAATACTTCCATTCAAGTGAATTCTGCTGATCTGATACTTTGAAGATTGATTTTTTTCTTTTAATATATGGTAATAGATTTAAAGAATTCAAACGCTCAATGATTACATCGGTAGTTTCTTCGATACCATGTTCGGAACACAATGCAAGTTGATAAGCAACATTTATAGGATGAAGAGGAGTTAGTATTATTTCATCATTATTACCTACTGTAATCGTACCTACAGACAAAGCGTTTTCTTGCTCTTCATTTAGTGTTGAACCTTCAGATAAATCCGAAAAAAGCTTCATGAATGAATCCACATACTTTTGCGCAGATTCACGCAATGTGTCTTTATAATATGCCAAGGAAGGGAGCGTTCTTAAAGATTTCATTATCCTTACAAATTCTAAATACGCCTGCCTTAATTGCTCATTCTGTGTTAACTCGTCCGCAGTAATTGATATTTGATCAGTAATATAATCTTTTTTGCATTTTCCAACTAAGATATTATCGTTTATTATCTTTTCTTCGGCACGAAGCTCTCTTAATAAGTTTGCTTTTACAAAGTACTCCTGTGTATCTGAAAAAATCTTATCTGCTTTAAATTCAAGACTGTGTTTTGTAGCGTATTTTTCCCTCAAAATTCCTTTACCAGTGATCTCCTTGCTTTTTACTTCATCAGGAACCATAATGAACGGGACGGTAATACCTGCAAAATCTATATCTATACGAAGTCCAGATGAATAATTCGACAATTCTTCTTCCGTTGAGTGAAGATGGAGACATTGATCGAATGTACAATAGTATGATTCACTATCATCCAGTTTTTCTGTCTTAATTGTACTTGCGTTTTCGTTAAATATCAGATTGTTACTTATACCTGACAAGCGAATCCTGATATCCTTTTTCTTCTTATAATCAATCGTATAACAATGTTTAATAACAGACAGCATATAAGCTGATGATAGATCCATCATACATATCTTAAATATATATTTGATGTCATTGGCTGAATCATGAAATTCGATTTTATGGAAACAGATACCTGATGCTACTAATGTAAAGATAAAGTCCTTGCCCTCTTTGTCATAATGAAGGTCATCTGGCAACACATCGCTTTGTAAAATTCGTGCATTACAATTGAATCGAATGTGCAGTTCATTAAATTTATCTTTATTAAATATAACAATATTCTTCTGTCTCTTTTTTGCAGTCTGTGATCCTTCATTACGAATCAGCCACTCTGTACCATATTCAAGACTATTGAATGGAAGAGCACCATAAATTGAGATATCCTCTGTTTCGATTCTAAGAGGATTATCAATTTTAGCTTGATGCTTCTGGATTTGTGCCATTATCTCTGAATAGGTGAACTCTGTACTCCAGTTCTCCGGATCCTTACGCTGTGCATTTTCCATCCTTGTTATAAAGCTATCATCAAAATATTTAGGTAATTCAGAGGAAACATTTCCGAATCTGAAACAAACGTCGATCTTATCAAATAGCTTATTGTTTTCTTTGATTTTTTTATCTACAGCAGATGCACCTTCATTGGTGTATTCTTTTTTGCCATCAATATAGAACAACCTAAAGCCATTGAAACTTTCTCTCTGAATTTTACCTGCGGTCATGATTGCAAGCAGATCACGATATTCATATAATGACGCTTTGTCGCTGAAAACATCAGTATCTCTTCTTTTGAGTTCGTAGCTTAAAATACTTTTCTCAACATCAGTCAATTGAGTGCTATCATTGACCATGTCACGTATTTCCTTCATCAATTCATCGCCATAAAACGGCATTCCATTTGAAGCCATATTCTTAGATCCGCTTATAGCACTATCAATAGGATTAGCAGAAATCATTAGAATAGGCATCTGAGCACTGTTAGCTTCATTTCTGAGAGTTGCACATAAAAAGTCACTTGTCATTCCATTAATCTGCGGAGCAATGATGATCTCACTATTACCTAGTTTTAGAGTATATGTTTGATAGGTCTCTCCATTTTCACATTGAAGAGTAAAACTTCCGCATATTCCTTTAGAAGTAGCTATTTCATGCAATGCATCAGATACGTTGCTAACCATATCTTCTGTATCAAGTTTCAAACAGAAGGTCTCTCCTATCAGCAGTTTGCCTTCAGCATAAGTGGTTTGAAAATAAGCATCGATCTTCTTAGCTATGAAATTATAAAATTCGTTTAACATACTGAGCATCTCCACTATCACTTTTCTTGTCTATGAGATTCAACTTTGTAAAGAATTCTTGCAGTAAGCTTTTGGATGTGGAATCCAAATATACTCCTCGGTTTTCATATTCTTTATATAAGTCATTTAATCTTATCTTTTCATCATGTTGAATAGAAAGCTTGGTAAGAAAAATAATATCTCTTTCAGTTAAGTTGAGGGTCAATCCTGATTTTTTTCTGTTCTTAACAAATCTTGCTTTGCAAAATTCCGAAAATTTTTCTGAATAAAACTGACTTGCACGTTTTCTGTCTGTATCAACAAATTGAGTGTTAATGCATTTAAACAAGTGCCGAATAGCACCATCTGTACGACTTACACCCTCCTCATCTGGGAGATTCTTTATCTTAGTACAATCTCCTATGTAGGAAACATAGACGCTCTCAGCTTTTTTGATCTCGGTGGATATTCTGATATCATCTTCTTCGCTTGAAGTAGCCATGGATTTGAAATCTATATAATCGAACATTTCAGTATTTTCATTTTGGTTGATTATTTCAAGTGTTATAGCATGACTGTACATTTGGGATATATTATTCTGTAGCTTAGTCCAGCCTTCTTCACAGCATTTTCTATTCTTACTAATTTTCTCCCAGTCAAGCGCAAAATACAGTGGTTGTATCTTGTCACGACTTCCATTACCAAATTGATCTAGCACAAGGCATGTCTGCGAAATATAATAAAAATAATAAAACGACAGAACATTTGCGAGATCTTCTACAGAAGTCATGCCTGAAGAAAGCATAAAAGCCAAATCATCTTTAAACTGTTTCTGAATACTTCTTATGATCTGATAATACTTTTCGGTTTTTGGCTTTGGCTTACTGGTTTGTGTTTCTATTGAATCTACTACCATTTTCTCTAAGACGTTGAAAGAATAGCTATCCATGGCTGCCATTATATGTTCTTTATCACTATCATCCAAGCCAAACACGCAATAAAGGAATTCTGCAATTTTTTCTGAACTTTTATTATCGGCTATCGTTTGATATGGATACAATCCGATATTGTAGGCATAAAAGTTTCCGTTTTTAAAAAATAAGGAGCTGATGATGTCTTTGAACAACTCAATATCATCATCTTCGATCTCAATATTGTCCTGAATCTTTTTACAAAGCTCCTCATATTTCACTGGCTCAGCTGATATTTCAAGAGCGTTCCTAAAAAAGTCACTTATACAATCTCCTAAGTCGTAAACAACAGGTGATGCTGTTTTTGGAGTTGCTTTATAAGGGAAAAGTTTAAAACACTTATCAGCAGTGTGATTTAACCTGTAGGAATTTTCAGGCTTATCATCTTTCGTGCTAAAACTTTTCTTAAATAATGTTTCGTCGAATAAGTATCCAGACATTTATTTTACCACCTTGAATTTATATGTTCCAAACTTAGTTTTCTCTAGTAGCGCCTTTTGTCCTGTTTCTGACAGAATAGTTATGAATCTATCTGAAGATCCTGTTTTAAGTATCTTGGAAATAAAACTAATGAAATCAGCGTGATTGTTTCTGTCCTCAGCTGTCTGGACGTAGCCGGTTTTTAATTTTTCTATCAACTCATACAGAGAATAATCAATATCAAGATGTATAGGTGAATTGTTTCCATCTTGAAATTCTGCAACTATAAAAGGTAAAAATTTCTGTATTTCATCGGTAGTAGTTTTTGAAGGGATATTATCTAGAAAAGGATCAAACTTAATGTTCTCATATATTGAAAAACTTTTATGAGTGTCATCTATGCAGATATTATCATCATCTTCGTTACCACACCAGCAGGTCACAGCGTCTTCAATATCGGAGTATAGATTTGCAAGTTTTGGAGTTTTTCCAGTATTATAGTTATACAGATCAGAAATATATTTCGAGAACATCGAGTCATATTCAGTTACATTCATTAAATCTCTTATTCTGATAAGTACGTTGAACATTTTACTCTTTATAGCTTTATCATCATTAAAGAGGCTAATGTAAGCCGTATCGCATAATACAGCTGAGTATGGCGAATCTCCACTAATAGATACTACTATATCTGAAATATCTTCAGAAACATAGTATTCAATTGCAATATCATCTTCATGCTCACTTCTGTTCAAAAGAGGATCATATTTTCGGGCTTTATTCATTATTGTAGAGATATCGACATTATCGAACAATAATGAGGGTGTTATACATTTCAAATATTCTTTTAGGAAAGAAGAAGGTTTTGTAGAACTATTATAAAAATTCGTATAATCAAAGCCTGGTGCAACTACAATATCGTATATGTAATTTAAAAGCTCTCGTGTAGTCAGTATTTCTTTATCTTTGAGAATTACTTTTACAAGCATAAGTGATATATTATGGCGCACACTAGGTTTGGTCAAAAATTCATAATTCATACGGATAGGGCATTGCAAACATAGTGAACAGGAGCTACAATCCGAGGTATAGGAAGAATAGAAAATATTATTATCATCATCGGATATTATCTTTTCAAATAACGCTTCGATATATCCAGGATTAATTCCGTATTTATTCAATGAGAACATATGATAATCTGAAAAACTAATATGCTGAAAAGGACTGTTCTCAATATAAGTTGATTCATTAACCTCGGATGTCAGTATATTTGAGTTCTTCACATATGTCTTTAATGCGCTAAAATCCGATGAATAATCAGACTCAACAAAATTGCTTAAAACGCCAAGATTAATTGCAACAATAACGTTTGAACCAGGCTTATCTATATTCTCGTCATTGAAATCTGCAAGGCGATTATATAAAGTCTCAACAGCCGTTTTATCAGGAGCATTACTCTCAGTTGCATCGTTAAAAACCCTATAATTATCTAGCAAATTATCCGGATCAGAATTTCTCAGATATGACAGCAAATGGGATTTTCCGTCGCCAGCACTACCGCACAGTAATATTAGCGTTTTTTTATCTCTTGAATTAACAGCTCTAAGAATAACCTTTAAATCTGTTTCCGTTGCTCTTATAACGTGCATATATTCTCTAAAATTATCAAAGCTCTGGATATTATCAATGGAGTCGCTTGATGACTTTCTGAGTTTGTTAAGTTTGTTGATAAATTTGCATCCATTCATTTGACACTCTCACCTTATCTATTAATTTACGAATAACCTTGATACCGTTTAACTACATTAAAAATCTTTATAAGTTTTGTTACAAATGCACAATATAATCTATTTTATTATAGCATACTTGTGTTAAAAAGTCAATCTCATAATATTTTAAGTTCAGGGCTTCCGCATGAAAATTTATCTTATATTTATCAAATATGCACAATAAATTTCTTGAGTTTTAGTATAATTAACCATTTCTTCGTTGAAAACAAATGCTTTTTCGATTAATAAAGAAACAAATGTAGATTATCATTCCTTATAAAAAAAGCAAAACTTCTGATTTTCAAAATTTGAGTGCCGAAATCACCTAATCAGCGGAGAAAATTTTAGTAACAATGTACAAATTATAAGGACTTTTTCATGCGGAAGCCCTGATTTTAAGTTTCCCCAAAATCTCTAAAAGCGGCTAAAAAAGCGCCTATTTACGGTACTTTTCAACGATAAGAGAATTTCATTTTCCCACAACGATAAAACAGCGTAATTACGCTGTTTTATCAACTACTGCAAAAGAATCTTGGGGAAACTTAAACATAATATGATAACTATTAAAAATAGAATACCAACCTTAATCCAATAGACCTCCTCGGAAACTAATGAATTTACAATTTACCTCATGTAATTTAGCTGAAAAATGCAGCTCCCCACTTAGCAAACACAAGTTCTTTATTTAAGTTTCCAAGGAAGTCTAATGGAATCAAAGTTGGTATTTTTATTTTTCAAAAGGGTTTATTATACTCTAGCCTTTACTATGAAAAACTAAGTTGATTAATCACTCGCCATAAACGAACTTTTTCTCAATACTATAAATGAGCAAATTTTAAATTCATTGTCAAAACGCACAAATAAATTACGATTTTTTACGTCTAAATGATTAAAAACAAGGTTGAACTTAATGAAAAAGCATAAATATTTGTGCATATTGCTGTTTTTGTTCATTTATAGCTCAATATTAAAAACCAATGCTATAAAGGAATAATATATCAAAATGATGTTCCCTTCAATATGTATGTGATTTCAACTCATTCCCTCACTTTTTCCCAATAAGAGAGTACACTGAATCAAACTTATAAAACAAGCCATATAAAAGCACTTTTCGAATCGAACCCACAAAATAATTCGATTAATTCCGACAATCCTAAAATACAAAAACAGCCGAAATTACGTAATTACCGCAATTTCGGCTGTCTTGTGTAACCTTTGCGATTACGCATATTCAAGTGGTGGAGGCGACGAGAGTCGAACTCGTGTCCGAAAACCGATCCGCACAACTTTCTACGAGTGTAGTTTATCTTTTAAAATTCCCTTGCTGCTCCGCCGACAAACAGGCTGAGAAGTTTGGTAGCCTCATATACATTCATTTCGGAAGAGGCGCTCCGAAAGAACGTTCACCACTAAATCGTCGCCCTAGCTTTTGCCGTGGTACTCAAAAGGAGGACGGAAGCAGACTTAGGCTGCTACCTGTAAGTTTCTTGTGCTTACAGTAATATTTTTTCTAGCGTTTATATTTAAACGTGATACAGTTTTAAGAGATGTTCTGCTCTACTCGCTTATCATGGTTCACAGTCCCCGTCGAAACCTTTACGCCCCCGTATATTAATACTGGCTGTTCTTGACAGCACGTTCTATCTGACGCTTAGCATCTTTTTTTGCGGCATCCTCCCGCTTGTCATAGAGCTTTTTACCTTTGCAGAGTCCGAGTTGTATTTTCACCTTTGACCCTTTCAGATATACTGAAAGAGGAATAAGAGTAAGTCCATCCTGCTTTACTTTTCCAAAAAGGCGGTTAATTTCCTTTCTATGCATAAGAAGTTTTCTGACTCTTACTGGATCCCTATTAAATATATTGCCCTTTTCATACGGTGAAATATGCATACCTTTGATAAAAAGTTCCCCATTATCAATCGAACACCAACTGTCCTTTAAATTGACCTGACCGAGCCTAATGGATTTTACTTCTGTTCCCACAAGCTCAATACCTGTTTCCATGCTCTCAATAATGAAGTATTCATGTCTTGCTTTTCTATTTTCGGAAATCGTCTTAAAATTTTCGCTGCCCAAAATCATAACCTCCATATCTGAGAGTACTTTATTATATAATATTATTTTGAATTTGTCAAGTATTTTTATCCGGATAAACGAAATTATTTTTTGCCTTTATTCATAGCTTCATGTTCTCTTTTTAGTTCATTTATAAGGTCTTTTAAAATCCACCCCTGATTATGAGATGTGACAACACATTTAAGATCAATTTTTATTTCTTTTTTTCTAAGTTCACTCAATAGTCTGTTCATATCCCGATTTGAAAAGCCGGATATAATAAGACATTCATCATCGGGTGAGTCTGCTTTTATAACTGATTCTGAATCAAAGCCATCAAATCCTGCCAAATTTCCGACTTTTATCCCTAAGGCTTCTTTTCCCACTGATTTAAAGCGTATATTTTCATTTCTGCATAACTCCATCAGCGCCGGAACATAAGTGTCTTTTAGCTGATATCCTACCAAAATTTTATTAGCATTTCCGATACGAGATTTCATAATTCCTCACCGCTTTTGATATTTTTACTGTTTTCCAAGACTTAAACTGTATAATCATTATAACATATAATCAAATAAATTTCAATGTATTTTTTCATTGACAAATAAAAATTGAAGTGCTATAATTAAAGCATAGTAAACTTGTAGGAATTACAAAAAAACAAACTGAAAGGAAAAATTATGAAAAAGTATAAATTTGAAACTGTACAGATTCACGCCGGTCAGGAAAATCCCGACCCCGCCACCGATGCAAGGGCTGTCCCCATTTATGCAACAACATCATATGTGTTCAAGAACTCCGCACAAGCTGCCGGACGTTTTGCCCTTACTGAAAGCGGAAACATATATACCCGTCTAATGAATCCCACTTCAAGTGTATTTGAAGAGAGAATTACAGCTCTTGAGGGAGGCGCTGCTTCTCTTGCAGTAGCGTCAGGTTCTTCAGCCATTACCTATGCAGTACAAAATATTGCAGTATCCGGCGACCACATTGTTTCATCATCAAAGCTCTACGGAGGAACTTATAACCTTTTTGCTAATACACTGCGTGAACAGGGTTTGGAAACAACATTCGTTAATCCGGCAGATCCAAAAAATTTTGAAAATGCAATTAAAGAAAATACTAAACTTATTTATGCTGAAACATTGGGAAATCCCAATTCAGATGTCATTGATCTGGAAGCAATATCAGAAATTGCTCACAGGCACGGCATTCCGCTTATTGTGGACAGCACCTTTGCAACGCCTTACCTTCTTCGTCCAATAGAACACGGAGCCGATATTGTTGTACATTCTGCAACAAAATTCATAGGCGGTCATGGTACTGTAATGGGCGGTGTTATTATTGATTCAGGAAAATTTGACTGGTCACAGAACGATAAATTCCCCGGTATAACAAAACCTAATCCATCCTATCACGGGGTTGTTTTCTCAGAGGCATGCGGAAACATAGCATACATTATGAAAATCAGAACAACACTTCTCAGGGATCAGGGTGCGGCAATATCTCCGTTCAATTCCTTCCTCCTACTTCAGGGACTTGAAACACTATCTCTCAGAATGGAACGTCATGTTGAAAACGCTTTGAAAGTAGTAGATTTTCTTAAAACTCATCCTCAAGTCGAAAATGTAAACCATCCATCGCTTGCAAATGGTCATTCAAAGGAACTTTATGATAAATACTTCCCAAACGGAGCAGCATCTATTTTTACATTTGAAATAAAAGGAAACGCCGATACGGCTAAGAAATTTACCGAGTCACTGGAGCTCTTCTCTTTGCTTGCTAACGTAGCGGACGTAAAATCTCTTGTGATTCATCCGGCTTCGACTACCCACAGTCAGATGACTGAAAATGAGCTGCTTGAAAGCGGAATAAAACCAAACACCATACGTCTTTCAATCGGTACAGAGCATATTGACGATATCATCGCTGACCTGGAACATGGTTTCAGCATGGTTAAATAAAAGATACTCCCGTCTTTTTCAGACGGGAGTAATTTTTATATCCTTTTAGCCAACAGCTCAGAATATTTTTTTCTAAAATCTGCAAAACAGCCATTATCAAGGGATTCTCTTATTCTTTCAGCAAGTGTATTATAAAAATAAAGATTATGCATAACCGCAAGTCTGCCGGCAAGCATTTCTCCGGCCTTGAAAAGATGTCGCACATACGCTCTTGAAAAGTTCCTGCAAACAGGACAGTCACATTCAGTATCAATAGGTCTGCTGTCAGTTTCATACTGTTTATTCGTAAGATGCATTATTCCAGACCATGTAAATACAGTTGCGTGACGAGCATTTCTGCTTGGCATAACACAGTCGAACATATCAACGCCCCTTGCCACTGCCTCTATTATATTTGACGGAGTACCTACTCCCATAAGATAACGCGGCTTATTCAAAGGCATATACGGCTCTACAACATCAATTATTCTGTACATTTCTTCAACAGATTCTCCGACTGCAAGTCCTCCTATGGCATATCCGTCAAGGTCCAGCTTTATTATATCCTCCATATGCTTTATACGCAGATCATCAAAGGTACTTCCCTGATTTATTCCAAAAAGCATTTGCTTTTTATTTATCGTATCGCTAAGTGAATTAATGCGTTCCATTTCCTCCTTACAGCGATAAAGCCAACGGGTGGTTCTGTTTATTGAATTAAGCGTATATTCATGCGTTGACGGATTTTCTATACACTCATCAAAAGCCATGGCGATTGTGGATGCAAGGTTAGACTGAATCTGCATACTTTCCTCAGGTCCCATAAAAATTCTTCTTCCATCAATATGAGAAGCAAAATAAACGCCTTCTTCCTTGATTTTACGCAGCTTAGCCAAGGAAAACACCTGAAATCCGCCGCTGTCAGTAAGTATAGGCCTATGCCAGTTCATAAACTTATGCAGTCCGCCCATTTCTTTTATTACTTTATCAGTGGGGCGCAAATGAAGGTGATATGTATTGCAGAGTTCTACCTGACATTTCAGATCAACAAGATCAGGAGAAGATATACCGCCCTTTATAGCCGCTGCTGTTCCTACGTTCATAAAGCATGGGGTCTGAAATGTTCCGTGAACAGTTTCCACCTGTCCTCGTCTTGCCCTGCCTTCATTCTTTAATAATGTATACATGGTTTCTCCTTTTATCTGTAATCGTGAATTTTATAATCATTATTATAGTTGTTTAACAGCTCCTGTATATCAACATAGTATTTGCTTCTGTCATTTCTGTCAACATATACTGTTACCGTCATTCCTACCAGCATGGATATATCCTCCATAACATTTTCCGACCTATAAAGATATTTTTCATTGTCATAAGGATTAATAACCTCGCAGTCTGCTATGAAAGGATACCGGTTATTTACTCTTATTTTATAATTTGTCCTGACAGTCATAATTGTTCCGCTTAGCTTATCACCGTTTACAATAAGTTCATTAACCTTACGTTTTTTCTTATAGTAAATTATCAGAAATAGAATACCGATTACAGTAAAAAATCCGCCCACAGAAATAAAGATAATTTCAAAAATTTTAGAATCACTTATAAATTCATATGGATCCTCAGGAGCATAATAGATCCACACCGGATCACCAACCTGCATATTTGTACTGTATTCATTCAGCTTTCCCTCATAGGTAATTCCGTCAATTGTATATTCAATAAATACATTACTATTTGTATGATTTACTTCTGTTATATTAGCCTGAGTTTTATCATAATTCTGTTTATCAGAAATATGCTTTGCCATTACAACACAGCCTGCACTAAGCAGAATAATACCAATGAAAGTAAATATAATACCAATAAGAAGCATTACTGTACGAAAACCTTTGATTTTCATAATATCTCCTGCCTTTATAAAATCATCATTGCATCTCCGAAGCTGAAAAATCTGTATTTTTCTTCAACTGCAGTTCTGTAAGCGTTCATAGTTTTATCGTAACCTAAAAATGCAGAAACAAGCATAATCAATGTACTTTCTGGAAGATGAAAATTAGTAATAAGTCCGTCCAGAAGCTTAAATTTGTAACCAGGATAAATAAATATATCAGTATAACCTTCACCGGCTTTGACAAGTCCGTTTTCAAGTTCCATGCTTTCCAAAGTACGGCAGGAGGTTGTACCAACAGCGATAACTCTTCCTCCGTTCTGTTTGGTTCTGTTGATTTTTTCTGCGGTTTCCGAGCTTAAGCTGTAATGCTCGCTATGCATTTTATGCTTTAGAATATCGTCCTCCTTAACCGGACGAAATGTACCAAGACCTACATGAAGAGTCACATAAGCAATATCAACTCCGGCATTCTTTATTTCGTCAAGCATTTCATTTGTAAAATGCAGTCCCGCTGTAGGAGCCGCAGCAGACCCCGTTTCCCTGGAATAAACGGTCTGGTATCTTTCCTTATCCTCAAGCTTCTGGGTAATATAAGGCGGAAGCGGCATCTGTCCTATATCATCAAGCACTTCGTAAAAGCTTCCTTCACATTCAAATCTAACTACTCTGTTACCGTCTTCCTTTACCTCAATAACTTCCGCAGTAAGCTTTCCTCCGCCGAAAGAAAATTCAGCGCCGGTCTTTGCCTTTTTACCCGGACGGCAGATAATTTCCCAGACCTTGTCCCCTTTCTGCTCCAAAAGCAGAAACTCTATAAAAGTACCGTTATCTATTTTTTCTCCGTAAAGTCTTGCCGGAAGTACCCTTGAATCGTTAAGTACCAGCAAATCACCTTTTTTAAGGCTGCTGCATAAATTATAGAAACGGGAATGTTCAATTTCTCCCGTTGCTCTGTCAATTTTCATAAGACGTGAATGATTTCTAGGCTCTATGGGAGTTTGAGCAATAAGCTCCTCAGGTAAATTATAGTAAAAATCAGATTTTTTCATATTTTCAGCACCTAAATTCAAAAAACTTATTGACATATACAAAATAAAATGATATTATAAACACATGGTAGAGGCGCGGTTGCGAAAAGTAATGACTGTCAGGAAAACCATTCCGCTTCATACAGTCACGAAAGGCAAAACCGCCGAAGAATAAATTCTGGTAAAATTTGTTCTGGTCATAATCTCAATAGGATTATGATTGTCATCAGCGTTTGATGGAGAGCTATCGGCAATACGGTTTTTATAAATTGTAATGTCAATATTTCTATTATATCGTATGATGAACCGGTTTTCAACCGGTTTTTTTAATTTATTTTATTTAACTATTTAATTAAAAGGAGTAATTTGTAAAATGAAGCAGTACAAAGTAGGCATAATTGGTGCAACTGGTATGGTTGGACAGAGATTTGCAACACTTCTCGAAAATCATCCGTGGTTTAACGTAGAGGTTCTCGCAGCTTCTCCAAGATCAGCCGGAAAAACATATGAAGAAGCCGCAGGCTCAAGATGGGCAATGTCGGCACCTATGCCTGAAAAAATGAAGAACATGATAATTATGAACGCAGAAGCGGACGTTGAAAAAATTGCATCTATGGTTGACTTTGTTTTTTGTGCAGTAGATATGAAAAAAGACGAGATAAAAGCTCTTGAAGAAAAATACGCAAAGGCTGAATGCCCTGTTGTATCAAACAACTCTGCTCACAGAGGCACTCCCGATGTTCCAATGGTTGTTCCGGAAATAAATTCCGACCACATCGCAGTCATTGAATCCCAGAGAAAGCGCCTGGGCACTGAAAGAGGATTTATTGCCGTAAAATCAAACTGCTCAATCCAGAGCTACGTACCGGCTCTTAACCCTCTGAGAGAATTTGGTATTACTAAAGTTCTTGCCTGCACTTACCAGGCTATTTCCGGCGCCGGAAAAACTTTTGAAACATGGCCTGACATGGTCGATAACCTTATTCCATATATCGGCGGAGAAGAAGAAAAGTCAGAACAGGAACCTCTCAAGGTTTGGGGACACATCGAGGGCGATAAAATCGTAAACGCTCAGACTCCGTCAATTACTACACAATGCCTCAGAGTACCAGTTTCAGACGGGCATACTGCGGCTGTATTCGTTTCATTTGAAAATAAGCCTTCCAAGGAAGAGATACTAAAAAAATGGGCTGAATTCAAGGGCGAACCTCAGGAACTCGAACTTCCATCTGCACCAAAGCAGTTTATTTATTATTTTGAAGAAGATAACCGTCCTCAGGCAAAGCTTGACAGAAATCTTGAAGGCGGTATGGCTGTTTCTGCCGGACGTCTGAGAGAAGACACACAGTATGACTACAAATTTGTCAGCCTTTCACACAATACGCTTAGAGGTGCAGCAGGCGGCGGAGTACTTCTCGCAGAGCTTTTGGCTGCAAAGGGTTATTTTGACTAAAATTAAAAAGGAATTTTATCAAATACACCCGATAAAATAAGGAGGTCACTGCACAATGAAAAATACTATTTTTACCGGCGCAGGCGTTGCTATTGTAACACCTTTTAATGCCGATGGTTCTATAAATTTTGACGGATTTGCTGAAAATCTGGAATACCAAATAAACAACGGAACAGACGCAATTATTGTCTGCGGTACAACCGGCGAAGCTTCCACTATGACAGATGACGAACATATTGAATGCATAAGATTCGCGGTTGAACGTACTAAGGGCAGACTTCCGGTTATTGCCGGAACAGGAAGCAATGATACAAGATATGCCGCTGAGCTTTCAAAAACAGCTCAGGATCTTGGCGCCGACGGACTTCTTCTCGTTACCCCTTATTACAACAAGGCAAGCCAAAAAGGTCTTGTAGCTCATTTCGGAAAGATCGCTGAATGCGTTGATATTCCGATCATCCTTTACAATATCCCAGGACGTACCGGAGTCAGCATTGATATTTCAACATATAAAACCCTTTCTGAGTTTAAAAATATAGTTGCCGTAAAGGAAGCCAGCGGAAATATTAGCTATACTTCAAAGCTTATAGCTGAATGCGGTGACAGACTGGATGTTTACAGCGGAAATGATGACATAATTGTTCCAATGATGTCTATCGGCGCAAAGGGCGTTATTTCAGTGCTGTCAAACATTATGCCGAAAGAAACACATGATATGACTCAGCTTTGCCTTGATGGAAAATATACAGAGGCTGCTGCTCTTCAGATGAAGTATCTGAACCTTATTAACAGCCTGTTTATTGAAGTTAATCCGATTCCTGTAAAGGAAGCAATGAATTATATGGGAATGCCTTCCGGAGAATGCAGACTTCCGCTCTGTACTATGACAGAAGCAAACGCTGAAAAGCTAAAAGCTGCAATGAAAAATGCAAGTCTTATCTGATTATTCTTAAGGAAAGGGAATTAAAAAATGACTAAAATTGCTATATGCGGCGCTAACGGAAAAATGGGGCAAACCATTTACCGTTGTATCAAAGAGCGTGAGGATTGCTGCGTTATTGGCGGAATTGACCTTAATACCGAAGCATATGCGGATTTTCCAATAGTGAAAACTCCTAACGAACTGCCTGAAAAGCCTGACGCTATAATCGACTATTCACATCCGGCAAGCCTTACATCTTTACTGGAATATTGTATGTCTACCGGCACTCCGGTTGTTTTTGCTACAACAGGTTACAGCGACGAACAGGTTGCTCAAATCAAGAAAGCATCCTCTAATATCCCTGTATTCTTCTCATGGAATATGTCTTTGGGTATAAATCTTCTTGTACAGCTTGCCAAAAAGGCTACCGCAATTCTTGGAAATCAATTTGATATTGAAATTATCGAAAAGCATCACAATCAAAAGATCGACGCTCCGAGCGGTACTGCACTTATGATTGCTAATGCTATAAATGAAACAAGAAATGACGACCTCAAGTATACTTATGACCGTCACTCTCAGCGTAAAAAACGTGATCATAATGAAATAGGTATTCATGCTGTCAGAGGCGGAACAATTGTCGGAATACATGAAGTTCTCTTCGCAGGTAATGACGAAACCATTACCATTTCCCATTCAGCAGCTTCAAAAACTGTTTTTGCCGAAGGTTCTATTAACGCAGCTATTTATATCTGCGGACGCAGCGCAGGTCTTTATGATATGGGAAACATCGTTTCCCAGTAACATATATTGTATAACAATGACCGTATTCATTACAGGATACGGTCATTTTAGTTTATTATTTATTCAATATGTATTATTCTACTTACTTGATTTAATTTAACATTATATAATCAGATACGAGCTAACCTCCATAATTTTTAGCAAGCTTCATTTAATAACTCTAATGCCCTTTATATGGCGAATCTAACTCACACCCGCAGCTGCCCCACTCATTATCAGCTTGTTTAACGGCAGCAATAACCGCAAGCCGCAAATTTTTTCATAATACTTTTTAATTCTTTGTAAAAATATCATTATCCACAGGCAAGAGGGTTCCGTCAAGGTCAAATAAAACCGCTTTGTATTTAATACAAACTCCTTACTGCATTTCAGGAATCAATCCAATGGCTTTAACACCTGCCCCAACATGACAGGAAATGCTAATGGGGAGTTTATACATTTTAATAGAATCATCATTAAAAAAGCTGCGGACCGATTTCAGCCATCCCTCTGCGGCAGAATATTCTCCGGAATATGCAGCATTAATTTTTACTTTCATTCCCTTGAATCGTTCATTTAAATCCTTCTGGGCAGCATTAAGCATAACCTTTTCAGCATTTGCCATTCCTCTTGCTTTTGAAAATGCGTCCAGCTTTTCACCCTGAATCTGAAGAACAGGTTTCAGTCCTAAAATCGAAGCTATTGCTGCTCCTGCTGATGTGACACGTCCGCTCTTTTTAAGAAGTTCAAGAGTGTTTACAGCAAGATAAATACTGCAATTCAAAGCATTTTCTTCAAGTATTGAGCTGATTTCAGGGGCAGTTAAATTTTTTTCAATAAGATTCAAGGCATCTATTACAGATAATCTTTGAGTTATTGAAATTCTTTTATTATCAACAACATAAACCTTTCCATCATATTCAGAAGCAAGTGCCTTAGCTGTTGCAAATGAACTGCTGAGCGCCGATGACATTGGTATATAAATTAATTCGTCATAATCCCTTAGAATCTTGTCCCAGGTTTCTGTAAGTGAACTTGGTGATGGCTGGGATGTTGAAACATCCTTTCCTGATTCAAGTATTTCAAAAAAGTGTTCATAAGTACATGTGACACCCTCAAAGAATTCTGTTCCATCTACAATAAAAGGCATTGGAACAAGAAAAACTCCAAGCTTTTCCGCTTCCTCATTTGTTATACCGCTATTTGTATCAGTTACAACCGCAATTTTACTCATAGAAATCTCCTTTTTTCTGTCGTATTTTTATAACTGTTTTAGTATAACATTATATCGGTTAAAGGTCAATACCAATCTAATAAAAAAAACAGCAGGCATTAAGCCTGCTGTAATTTTTGAAATATTATTCCTTAACACCGCCGAGAGCAACGCCTTCAACGATAAACTTAGAAAGAATGAGGTAAACGATAACAATTGGAACGATTGAAAGTCCGATTGCGGCATATTTTGCGCCGTAGTCGTTAATCTTATCGTTAGATGTAATCGTACTAACCATCATCGGAATAGTTAACTGCTCCTGCTTTCTGGAAATAAGAATCATTGATGGCTGATAGAAGTTATTCCAGTTAGCAACGAAAGCGAATATAGCCTGAACGGCAATAGCCGGTTTCATCATCGGGATAGCAATTGTCAGGAATGTTCTAAATTCTCCGCAGCCGTCTATTCGTGCCGCTTCGACAATATCAAGCGGGAATGAAGACTTCAGGTACTGTCTCATGAAGAATACAATTGCAGGAGCCGCGATTGTAGGAATAATCAGCGGAATGAAAGAGTCACCTAAATTGAGCTTCAGCATGAACTGCAAGAAACCAACTGATGTAACCTGCATAGGTACCATCATAACTGCAAGAATAAATGTATAAGCCGCACCTCTGAGCTTAAAGTCATAAACTACAAGACCGTAAGCTGTCAAAGCGGAGAAGAATACGCTTAAAAGAGTTGAACAACCGGCAATGATCGCACTGTTCTTAAAACCGATTAAAGGCTTAAAGTTAACGAACATAGGGTGATTAAACAGCGTATGGAAATTCTCTTTCAGATAATTGCCTGGAATCAATGAAACTCCGCCGGTAACTTCAGCAGAAGTTCTTGTCGCATTGATGATAAGTATGTAAATCGGCAACAGACAAATTATAGTAAGAAGTACGCATACTAAAAACAGAAGTATTGACTTGAAGCGGAGCTTAGCACTATAATTATCCTTTGATACATTATTAGAACTCATATCTCCATACCTCCCAGTCCTTTTTTCTTAGCCTTCAGCGCTTTCGCATATGCCTTTCGTTCTTTCTTCTTCATTGCCTCATCCTTATCACGATTCATTGCAAAAGCAATGGAGCCCAAAGCGATCGTAATAAAGAACAGAATTACTGAAGCCGCAGCCGAGAAGCCATAGTTTGGATTCGGCATTTTTTCACGGAAGTGTTCATAAATAAACACAGCAACCGTTTTTGTAAACAGGTTTCTTTCAGTACCCTTTCTGTAAAGATAAGGGATATCGTACATCTGAAGACCACCGATCATAGATGTTACAAGAGTGTAAAGCATAATTGGTCTGAGAAGCGGAAGAGTAATCTTTCTGAAGATCTGACCGCTTGTAGCACCGTCGATATTTGCAGCTTCAAACAGAGACGGATTGAGACCCATAATACCGGACATAAGCATAATCATTGTATTACCGAACCACATCCAGCACTGGATAAACATGATCATACCACGAGCCTGCCAGCATCCGGTTACAAATCTGATTGGAGAATCAATTATACCGGCGCTTAAAAGAAGGTTGTTAACGCTTCCGTACTGAGATTCAGCAAAGAGTGAAAGGTAAAGTGCAGCTACTGAAGCAGCTGTTACGATATTAGGCATATACATGATAACCTTGAAGAAGCCCTTACCTCTAATCTTAAGCTTAGCGTCTGTAAACCATACGGCAAGCGCAAGAGAAATACAGATCTGCGGAACAAAGTTACCTATCCAAACAATAAATGTATTTCCAAGAGTATTAACGAATGTTTCATGAATAGCACTTGCAGTACGTCCCATTCCTGTTACGCTGGAACCGAAAAGAAGCGCTCTGAAGTTGTCAAGACCGATAAAGTCATCAACTTTCTGACCATTTCCGTAAAAACTAAGAATAAAAGTATTAATCAGAGGCCAAACCTGAAAAAAACAATATACCAGAAAAAATGGCAATATAAAGAAATAGCCGTATTTTGCGTAGCTGATAGAACGGATATTTCTTTGTGCAGCAGATGCCATATAGTACACCTCTCTCTAAGAAATCAGATTAATAATATATATGTTACGGGATGAGGTCTACCCATCCCGTAAACATGAATTATAACTATTACGTCAAATCAATTATTCAACTGTAATATCTGTAACGTTCTGAGCAACTCTGTCCTTGAAGTCTTCGATACAAGCATTAGCGTCAGCTGTTGTACCTGCACAGTAAGCGTTTACTGCGTCAAGGAATGCAGTCTTGATAGATGCATCGTAAGGAGTGATAAGACCCTTAAGGTTGATGTTCTGAGCACTGTTGTGGAGAACAGCAAACTGATCCTGACCGCCGAGGTTTTCGTTCTTGTTTGTACCTTCGTCAACGATCTTCTGCATTACGTTCTTGTTGCTTACATATTCGCCGCCGTCTTTACCGAGAGCGTATTTTTCCATTGAAGCTTCGTCAACTGTGAAGTACTTGATAAAGCTTGCAACCATGTCTGCGTTATCTGTCTTAGGTGATACGCACATCCATGTACCGCCCCAGAAGTAAGATGTAGGACCTTCACAAACTGCCCACTTGCCATATGTAGCACCGCCGTTGCCGCCAGCTGCCTGGAGAAGGATTGAATCGCCGAAGCCCCATGTAGATACGAAGTAACCCATTGTATCGTCTGTCTGACCAGCTGCATACCAGTCATCTGTCCACTGGTTGAGGTCTGTAACATAACCGTTATCTCTCATGTTCTTAGCGAGATCGATAAATGTTGTGCAGAAGTCATCAACTGCAAGAGCGCCGTCCTGAACCCAAGGAGTTGTTCTGTTAGCAGCAAATGCCTGCCAGATACCGCCGAGAGTTGTTGTAAGAGCTGTCTTGCCGCTTGAAGCGTCAGAAACTTCCTTAGCTGTAGCCTGGAACTTATCCCAGTCTGCAACCTTAGCCTGCATATCTTCAGGTGTCTTTACGCCGAGATATGAATCAGCAAGGTCAGATCTGTAGCACCAGCCGCCAGGAGCTGCCTGCCAAGAAATACCCTTGATTGTACCGTTGGAATCCTTACCGATTTCCATTGTGTAGTCATAAAGGTTAGCGAAGTCAGCATCTGTGAAACCGAGGTCGCTAAGCGGAGCTGTAGCAGAGTCATCGTTGATGTACTTAAGAGCCCAGTCAGCTTCAACCATGAACATGTCAAGGTCTTCGCCGCCGAGGAAGTACTGATCATACTGAGCAGAAGCTTCACCGCCGCCAACATTGAAGTTAACGAAGTTTATCTGATCCTGTTTATAACCTGAATCAGGAAGCCAGAAAGAAAGCATTGGATCAACGTCATTAGCGTTCCAAGCAAGGATTGTCATCTTGTCGCCGCCGGAAGGAAGCTTGATTTCAGCTGCTGTACTGCTGTCAGAGTCTGAATTAGAGTCACCTTCTGGTGTAGAGCTATCATCAGCTGTTGAGCTGTTGTCTGCTGTTGAAGATGTCTTAGATGAATCATCATCGCCACATCCAACAAATGCTGTTGCTGAGATTGCAAGTGTAGCAACCAGAGCTAATGTTTTTTTAAGCTTGTTCATTGTAAGTTTTCCTCCTTAATGATTGTATTATATTTTGAAAAAAATATAATAAACATTGAATAATAAAATCTATGGAAACTGTTTTTAAACAGTAATTCCCCTGAAAATTACCACGGCATAAATTTCATTAGATTTACCCAGGCGGCATGCTTCCGTTTACCCTGCCGCAGATAAACATCATTTTCGGCTTATATCCGGAAGCTGTCCAAAGTAAAATAAAATAACTGAAAGTCAGATCATTGTGAACATTATTATAATGAAGAATGCCGATTACGTATTTGATTGGTTCCAAGTGCTCTGAGTTTAATTCAACTGAAAATCCAAAATAATTTCACTGCATCAACGCCCGTATCAAAACCTCTTAACATCCCGTACTAAAAAGGCATATGAAAGCATAGAAAAAATCAAACTCTTTCGTAACATTAATATACAATACATACGCCAAAAAGTCAATGAAAAATACCATTCCTTAATACTTTTTTAGCGTTTAGCACAAATATCATCTCAATTATTTGTACAAAAAAGCTATAATTTACAGAGTATTTCAACTTTATTACAAAACGGTAAAAGCCAATATTCATTTAATTTTCACATGATTTATATATTTTTTGTTTGAATTATACATTTATTTTTTATACTTTGAAATAGAATTTATATATTCATTAATTTTTCTTTTACTCTTTGGTTTTTATTGGAATAACATCAAAGCGTAAGATATTCGTCAATTTCAGATAGCTTTTCTTTAGTCATTCCCTCAGCATAAAGCAATTCATATATATGCTGAAAATATTGTATGCTCGTCCTGAGGGTAATTATATTTTCTGCAAGTTCTCTGTCAATTCCAGGAAGCTGCATAAATTCCTCGGCAGCAGCCGTGTTAATATTTAACATTTCTATATATGTTTCTTCCTGCTGAACCGTTTCATCTTGAACCTCCGCTGCCGGAGGCATTGTTTCCTCAGTTTTATATTCTTCTGTCATATCAGTTTCTTCATTGCTGTCCTTTGAAAAATATTCTTCTGTTACATATATATGATCTTTTATCCCTTCAAATGTCTTTTCACCAATACCATTTATATTCATTATTTCACTGATGTCGGAAAAGCCGCCCACAGCATTACGGTATCCGATTATTAAATCGGCTGTTTTTTCACCTATTCCTTTAAGTTTTATAAGTTCTTCCCTGCCGGCTTTATTAATATCAATATAAATAAATTCAGCAGTTTCCTCAGTTAACAGAACATCAGTATTATTTTTGACTTCAGTATTTTTCTTTGATTCTTTATCCGTTTCTGCCTCAGATTGAGCCTGCGTACTGGTAATCCAGAGTACACTGTCATAATAAAATTCATCTGTATCATTTTCAATAGAAAAAGCTAAAGCAGATAAAGATAATATAATCAATCCGCCGAATATAATATACAGGAGCATTTTCCGATTCAAACAAACACCGCTTTCGACACATTATTATATAATTATACATTTACTGCAAATATTATTCAAGTCTTTTCTTCATTTCTGCTCAATATATCTGTTGACAATTCCGTAAAATATACCTATAATAAAATTGTATGCGCTGATAAACACCGCCTTTTACAGGGCAGAAAGGAAGTTTTATGACTGAAACCACTATTATAAGTTCAGTTTCTGAATCTGTTTCTGAAACTGAAACAGAAGTTACCAGTATTATTGAAGATCTGCTTGCCAACGCTTCCATGAGCACTCAGGAAGAAAAGGACAGACTCGGAGAAATTTTTGCCTCACTCGGCACAACTATAAAAAACTCTATTCCGTCTCTGCTTTTTGCTCTCTTCATTTTTGCAGCCGGAATAGCAATTTCCAAAGGACTTCTTAAAATCTTTACAGGATTTATGGAAAAAACCAATACAGATCACACTGCCATAAGCTTTCTCAGATCACTTGTAAAGATATTGCTGTATACTATTGTTTTTATCATAACGCTCTCTATTTTAAACATCCCTATGACATCAATTATTGCCGTTATAAGCGCCGCCGGTCTTGCAGTGGGACTTGCACTCCAAAACAGCCTATCGAATTTGGCAGGCGGATTTATTATTCTTTTTTCCAAACCATTCAAATCAGGTGACTATGTCGAAACCAACTCTGTTTCAGGAGTAGTAGAAAGCATTAGTATTCTCTATACTAAAATTCTCACAAACGACAATAAAACCATTTATATCCCTAACGGAAAGGTTTCCGATTCGCAGATTATAAATTACAGCGAACAGCCGGTAAGACGTGTTGACCTTGAATTTGGCATAAGCTATTCAGACGATGTTGAAAAGGCAAAGTCAGTGATAATGGATCTGGCTAAAAGCTATGATCTTGTACTGAAAGAGCCTGAACCATTTGTTCGTCTCGGCGTACAGGCAGAAGACAGCTTGCAAATAGTTGTCAGACTCTGGACTGAAACAGAAAACTACTGGCAGGTAAAATTCGACTTTACTGAAATGGTAAATAAAGCATTTTCCGAAAACGGTATTACGATACCATTCAGACAGCTCGACGTACATATTACCAGCAACTAAGGAGAAGTAAGAAAGAATGGACAACGAAAAAATACCACAAGCAGTTCCTGAAACACCACCGGTTAAAACTGTTGTTGTAAAGAAAAAAAGCTGTCTTGGAAGAATCCTGAAAGCAGCAGTATTATTACTTCTGCTATGGTGGTTCAATAATTTTACACTCAAAATAACCAAAGAGACTATTACTTCAGACAAAGTAAAAAACAAAATAACCATAGCAGTAATGAGCGATTTTCACGCGTCAACCAGCAAGCTTGCAATATCAAATGACAAGCTTATTTCAAAAATCAAGAAGATGAATCCGGATATTGTATGCGTTCTTGGGGATATGCATTCCAATGATGCAACAAAAAAAGAAAAACAAATCTCCATGGATCTTATGACCGGAATTGTCAGCGAAGGATTCAAACTTTTCTTTGTTCTGGGTGAACACGATGACCGTACTGACAGATATGTAGCTCAAATGGAATCATATGGAATCAATGTTCTTGATCAGGAAACAGAAACTATAAAGGTAAAAGATACCGAAATTACTTTATACGGTATAAGCAATGCATGGTTTTCACCGTCCTTTGATCTTAGAAATGAATTTACTCTTAATCCAAGTACTTACAATATCCTTATGGCACATATCCCAAGATATGACGATTACTCTGATTTCGGCGCTGATCTCACTGTTTGCGGAGATACTCACGGAGGCATAATACAGATTCCGTTCCTTGGTCCTGCATACTATGACAATGAGGTTCTTCCAGAGGTCAAGCACGGAAGCGACGATATATATGACAAAGGCTTGTTCAAGAATAAAAACGGATATATGTTTATAACCTCAGGAATCGGTAATTATCCAATTGCCGCAAGATTCAACAATCGTCCTGAAATAGGAAAAATTGTTATTGAACCTGAAGGCGACTGATAACCATAATTTTACCTTCTCCTAAGATGCAGCTGTCTCCATGTTATTTTCTTTTTGTTATTATCAGAGATAGAGATTAGCAGTTATTCTAATTGCATTAATCTAATCTTGACATTAAAGATTTTTTATGATAAACTATTTAAGTCGAACAGCAAAGCGAGCGTAGAATCACGACGATTCTACGCTCGTTTTTTTATGTTCTTCGTAGTTTTCAGGCAGCTTTTCTCTGATAAAGACTCCAAATAAAATTATCTTTTAGGAGGTTTTTATGAATCAGTCAGAAAACAGTCAATTTTTAGGTACGGAAAAAATATCAAAGCTTATGCTTAAATTTTCCATTCCTTGCGTACTCTCTCTTTTGGTGAGCGCACTCTACAATATTGTAGATCAGATTTTTATCGGCAACAGTGAACTAAGTGCCCTTGGAAATGCCGCAACAGGAGTTGTTTTTCCGATTTTTATTATTGCACAGGCATTTGCATGGTGTTTTGGAGATGGCTGTGCCGCATATCTCAATATCTGCCAGGGCAAAAAAAATACAAAATCCGCACATAAGGCTATCGGAACTGGAATTATTATAACGATTTTTGCAAGTATAGCTCTGATGTTAATATTTTTTCCATTGAAAGTGCAGCTTTTAACTTTATTTGGAGCATCGGATAACAGCATAGGCATGGCTTTAGAATATTTCAATATTATTTTGGCTTTTTTTCCAATCTATATGTTGTCTAATATGATGAACGCAGTAATTCGTGCAGACGGAAGTCCTACATGGTCAATGGCGTCCATGCTGTTTGGTGCTGTCATCAATATTATTTTAGACCCGGTTTTTATCTTTGGAATGCACTTGGGAATGACCGGAGCGGCTCTGGCAACTATTATTGGACAATGCATTTCTTTTATAATTAGCTTTATTTATTTATTTCATACAAAAACATTTAAATTGAAAAAAGAAAGCTTTATTCCTGATATAAAAACATTTTCATATGCTTTAAAGTTAGGAACATCCTCATTTATTACGCAGATTACTATCGTTATTATTTCGTTAGTTTGCAATATTATGCTGGCTAAGTATGGTGCAGCATCACAATATGGCATGGACATACCGATTGCAATTATTGGAATAGAAAGCAAAGTTTTCACTGTTGTAATTAACTTAGTTGTAGGTATTGTGCTTGGATGCCAGCCTATTATAGGATATAATTTCGGTGCAAAAAATTATTCAAGAGTCAGACAATTATATAAAGCTATTCTTATGTGTACAACTATAATTGGTGTGGTTTCTACATTAATGTTCGAATTAGTGCCGCACAAGATTGTTGGCATTTTTGGAAATCCTACAAATATACCGAATCCTGAAGATTATTGGGTGTTCGCCGAAAAAACTTTTCGAATTTTTCTTTCCCTTGTTACTTTTACCTGTATTATAAAAATCACTTCAATTTTCTTTCAGGCAGTTGGAAAACCAGCGCAAGCCATCGTCTCTGCCATGATTCGTGATATTGTATGCTTCATTCCGCTAATACTTATTTTGCCTCTGTTCTTTGGAATTGAGGGAATATTATTTGCTGCGCCTATTGCAGATTTTATCGCAATGATTGTGGCAGCATCATTGACAGCATCATTTTTGAAGTCACTAAATAAGGGTAGTAAATACAATAGGATGTGACATTTTAATCAGAAACTTTCTCAAAAAAATATCAAGTATGAATTAATATAAAATGCTTAACGGTATGTTTATAAAAAGAACAAGAAGTTATTTTTTTAATTTGTCTTGATTTTCTAAGAAAAATCCCTTATAATTTGAATCACAATGTTATAGAAGGTGCATAGGAAAATAAATACTAATTAAGAAAATGTCAGTTATCGGATACATAACATTTAGCGGCAGCTCTTCTATTAATATTCAGAACGGATTATCTTACCCATTTATATTGCAGTTTGATGCGTATTTACGCCAAAAAATTTTACTTTCTGAACTTTTCCTATTTATTTGCATTATTTTTTATTTTTATTCTTGTAAATATGATTAAAATGTAGTATAATATATAATGTATGTTATAATTTTTTTAGATTGGAGTGTGCTGTACTTATGGATTTAATGGCATTATATAACACATTATTTCCAATGACTGAAAATCTCAATGCAAGCTTTGTCACCGCCGTTGTTATAACAGGTCTATGCGTTGTTTTTCTTAGTCTTGTAATTCTCATACTTTTTGTTTGGGCATTCGGAAAGCTTTTTTTCAGAAAACAGAAAAAACCTGAGGCTGTCCCGGATATTCCGAAAGCGGAACCGGTTAAGACAACAAAGCCTGTTAATACTGCTCCGTCCTCAGCCGATGATGACGAAATAATCGCAGTTATTGCCGCTGCTGTTGCCGCAATGGGAAAAGCTGACGGAAAAACATACAGGATTAAATCAGTCAGGGCTGATAAAAACAGATCTTCAAGATCGACATGGTCTCTGGCAGGACTTCAGAATAACACAAACCCATTCTGAGTCATATTGTAATTTTCAGGAAAGGATAATTTTTTATGGGTGAAGTATTCAGTATTTTCTGGGATACTATAAAAGACCTTGCCGCCTCCAGCGGTCTTGCAAATCTGGACTGGAAAAGCGGAATTATGATACTGATATCATTTGTCTTTATGTATCTTGCAATTGCAAAGCAGTTTGAACCCTTACTGCTTCTTCCTATTTCATTTGGCATGCTCCTTACAAATCTTCCGGAAGCCGGTATGTACCATCCTGAACTATGGGACGGCGTTACAAACATAAATTTCGGAGATATTCTGCATGAGGGCGGTCTGTTGGATATTCTGTATCTTGGGGTAAAGCTTCAGATTTATCCGCCTCTTATATTCCTGGGCATAGGCACAATGACCGACTTTGGTCCGCTTATAGCCAACCCTAAAAGCTTTCTTCTGGGAGCTGCCGCACAGGCAGGAATCTTCATTACATTTATAGGTGCCGCCCTCTTGGGATTCTCTGCTGCTGAATGCGGATCAATTGCTATTATCGGCGGTGCGGACGGTCCTACAGCCATCTTCGTTTCCAGCAAGCTTCTTGCCGGCGGCGGCTTTAAGATAAGCACTGGTACAATAGCCCTTGCCGCATATACTTATATGGCGCTTGTTCCGGTTATCCAGCCTCCTATAATGAAGCTTCTTACTTCTAAGAAGGAACGTGCTGTTAAAATGCCACAGCTTAGAGCCGTTTCTAAAACCGAAAAAATTATTTTCCCGGTTGCAGTTACTTTAATCGTTGCTCTTCTCGTTCCGTCTGCCGCTCCGCTGGTTGGCATGCTCATGCTTGGAAATCTTATAAAGGAAAGCGGCGTTTGCAGCAGACTTGTTGATACGGCACAAAATGCTCTTATGAACATTATTACCATTTTCCTCGGCATCTCTGTCGGCGCTACTACTAAAGCTGACAAGATTCTTAACATTGAATTTGCTGAAGTTATTCTGCTTGGCGTATTTGCATTCTGCATAGGAACAGCCTGCGGCGTTCTCTTCGGTAAAATTATGTACAAGGTTACAGGAGGTAAAGTGAATCCTCTGATCGGTTCTGCCGGCGTTTCCGCAGTTCCGATGGCTGCACGAGTTTCTCAGAAGGTCGGCGCTCAAACGGATCCGACCAACTTCCTCTTAATGAACGCCATGGGACCAAATGTCGCAGGCGTTATCGGCTCAGCCGTTGCTGCCGGTATTCTTTTAAGCATAATTTAAAAAAATCAAAAACCGGACAAAAAGTCCGGTTTTTTTACATTTTTTCTCGCTTGACATATCATAAGATTTGAATTATAATTTCCTTATGAAGCATAATACTTATAAGGTAGGTGTCATATTTATGCTTAAAGCAACTGGTTCAAAAAAAAATATTGAACAGCTTCCGTTTTATGACTGTATTTCAGACATATATGAAAATGAAAAAATTCAGCAGCTCAAAGATTATACCCATCATATCTGTACAACACGACTTCAGCATAGCCTGAACGTTTCATATTATAATTACATTATCTGCAATCGATTGGGATTTAATGCAGTTTCGGCGGCAAGGGCCGGACTTATGCATGATATGTTTTATTATGACAGAAAAGTATCTGATATAAAATCCCATCATTCAGAGCATCCTGTTATTGCAGCAAAAAATGCAAAGGAAATATTTGATACAGATATTTTGGAAAATGATATTATTGAAACTCATATGTGGCCGGTGACATTAAAGCTTCCCCGTTACAAGGAGAGCTATGTAATCGTTATTGTCGATAAATATTGTGCAGTTTTGGAGTTTTTGGCTCCCAAATATAATAAAATCAAACAAACACTTCAAAGAAAAAAGAGCTGACAATTTAATATAACCAAAGATATAAGCGCAGCAGATTTAATATCTGCTGCGCTTATTATGTTATTCAATTTAAGCCTTATCCGGATCATCTCAAAATGTCTTCAATTCTATTAAGTTCATCCTCAGTAAAGTTTGTTTTTTTAGCTGCCTCTGCATTTTCAACGATTTGTTCCGGACGGCTTGCACCTATTAGGACAGTAGTAATTTTATCATTTCTCAGTATCCAAGAAATAGCCATTTGAGATAATTTTTGTCCTCTTTCAGCAGCAACCTCATTCAGAGCTTCTATTTTAGAAAGTGTTTCATCATCCGGACGGTTTTTCATCCAGGGACGAGCAGATGTTCCCGAACCTGTTTGCAGATATTTATCTGTCAGCAAGCCCTGTGACAATGGTGAAAATACGGCAAGCCCTATTCCGGATTCATATGCGTAATCCTTCAGACCGTCCTTTTCTATCCATCTGTTGAACATAGAATATGAGGGCTGATTCAGTATAAACGAAGTCTTTAACTCCTTGAAAATTCCGGCTATTTCAGCAGTTTGTTCCTTGTTGTAATTGGAAATCCCTACATAAAGAGCCTTTCCCTGCTTAACTATATGATCAAGAGCCACTGCAATTTCCTCTAAGGGAACTTCGGGATCATATACATGATGATAAAAAATATCCACATAATCAAGGTTCATACGCTTTAAAGACTGATCTAAAGAGGAAATTAAATATTTTCTTGAACCATGCTTTCTGCCGTATGGTCCTGCCCACATATCATATCCAGCTTTAGTGGAAATACAAAGCTCATCTCGATAATTTCTTAAACCCTTATCAAGTATTTTACCAAAATTTTCTTCAGAAGCTCCGTTATAAGGATTTCCATAATTATTTGCAAGATCAAAATGATTTATTCCTATATCAAAAGCGGTATGACACATTTTTTCCATATTTTCAAAGCTGTCCGTAAAGCTGAAATTTTGCCACATACCAAGGGAAACAGGCGGAAGTAAAAGTCCTGAATTTCCCGCACGTCTGTAGGTAAAATTGTCATAACGTTTTTCATCTGCAATGTACATATAAAATTATTTTCCTTTCATTTTTTCTGGTCTAATATTATCATAGACTTTTATCCGTGTCAAGTTAAAATCCTAAGAAAATTGCCAATATTATATATAATACGCAAAAGCTGCCATATTATTCTTTATATTTAAAATCAATGTAACAAAATAAGTTAATATATCATAAAATGGTATTGTATAGGGGAACTATACGTGCAAAAGTCAGTTTAAAATATTAATCGGGAGGAAAGAACTGTGGATTTTAATTTGTTTGACGGATTGCGTTTTGAGCAAATTTCAGACTTAAAAAAACGTAACACTGATGCAAACGGAAGATTTCCGGAACATACACCCCTGGGTATGGCATATGTTCCTTTTCAACAATGGGAAGAGCCCTATGAAGTTCATACAGGATTTTCAGCCGGCACAATTTTCCCGGAACTTGACTTACCGTTTGAACCAAATGGAGGATTTTGTGATGAGCGAAAAAGATAAATTATTTCGGGCTATCCAAATGTATGATTTTGCGCTTTATGAGATAAAGCTTTACCTTGATACTCATCCTAACTGCCGTAAGGGTCTGGATTATTTTCATAAATATAACGACCTCAAAAAGGCTGCGGAGGAAGAATATGTAAACCTTTATGGTCCAATTGTATCCAGTCAGGTGAAAAGCCGTGACAGATGGACCTGGGTTAATGAACCTTGGCCGTGGGAAGGAGATGCTGACTAATGTGGAATTATGAGAAAAAGCTTCAATATCCTGTAAGAATTAAAAATCCAAATGCTAAATTGGCAAAGTTTATTATAAGTCAGTTAGGCGGACCTGATGGAGAATTAGCCGCATCATTAAGATACCTGAATCAGCGCTATTCTTCTCCATATGCTGAAGTCACTGGTCTGCTTACTGATATAGGTAGTGAAGCCTCAGAAATGGAGTTTTCTGAGGCTTCAGTTTTTTTTAGCGTTTCTAAAGCCCCCGTAACGCCTTTTGCTACCGTAAAGCTCCACTTATGCGGCAGCATTTTCAAATAAACATCTATATGGTTTTTATCGTTGATTACCATTTTGTCGAGTATCTGGGTATAGTATTCATCCTCGTACTGAATACCGTTAATCAGCTCGTCAATGGCGTTTTTTATATCCGTCATCAATTCCTGCTGTTTGAGTATCATTGTCTGCTGTTGCCGGGTTCCCTCCATTGTAGACTTTAGCTTTTCAATATCCTCGTCATACTTGGCTCTTAGAGCAGTAAACTCGGTTTTGTCTATGTCGCCGCTTGTGTATAGGTCTATAAGACCTGTACGCTTTTTCTTGGCTTCTTCGATTTTCTCCGATAAGGCACTCGTGCTTGTTCCTGTTAAGTCTATCCGCATAACAGCGTCAATCGTCTTGGTGAGATTATCGACAACTTTCTGGCGGTTGATTTTCAGTTCCCTGCAAACAAGGTACAATAAATAAATCGCATCCTCATTGCGGATACTCTCGCCAGAGCAGCCCACTTGATTACCTGCCTTGTCGGTATGCGGTCTGCCGTGGTTTGCCGCTTCATAGCAACGCCACGCCTTGTATCTACTTCCGTCTTTGCGGGTCTTATATCGGGCGACATAGCTTGCTCCGCATCTGCCGCATTTGATTTTCCCAGAGAACGGATAGCGGTTGCTGTGTTTTGCTTTGCCCTCCTGCGAAAGCGATTTTGCATCCAGAATGCGGTTTGCCTTATCGAAAAGCTCACGGGAGATAATCGGCTCGTGGTGGTCTTTGAGAATGACAAATTCCTCCTGTCCTCGGTTGTATTTCTTTTCGTGAGATAGGAAGTCTGGCGTATAGGTTTTCTTCTGCACTAAGTCGCCGCAGTATTTTTCATTGCGGATAACACGGAGAATAACCGTATTCTGCCATTCCTTGACACGCATAGGCTCAATACCTTCCTCACGAAGCTCACGGGCGATAACATGAGTACCTTTTCCCTCGTCCACGAACTTGTGGAAGATAAGGCGGACGATTTTCGCCCCCTCCTCGTTGATAGTCATTTTCCCGTCTTTTACATCGTAGCCGAGCATACTGCGTCCGAATACAACGCCTTGCTCCATCTGGCGTTTCTGCCCCCATTTCACACGCTCGGAAGTCTTGCGGCTTTCCTCCTGTGCGATAGAGGACATAATGGCAAGGCGAAGCTCTGCATCGCCGTCCAAGGTGTTGATGTTGTCGTTTAGAAAGATAACGCCGACACCGTGCTTTTTGAGGTCACGGGTATAGAATATGCTGTCAAGGGTATTTCTCGCAAAACGGGAAATCTCCTTTGTAATAATCAAATCAAAATCTCCGTTTTTTGCACACTCAATCATGCGGTTAAATTCTTTTCGCTTTTTCGTGTTCGTTCCAGAAATGCCCTCATCGGCAAATATGGCATAAAGCTCCCAATCGGGATTACGCTCAATATACTGGCGGAAATATCGCTGTTGGCTTTCAAAAGAATTGGCTTGGTCTTCATTGTCCGTGGAAACACGGCAATAGGCGGCAACTCTTTTTTTCGTTTCCTGCATTTTTCTCTCTTGGTTTAAGAGTTCATATTGTAATGTTGGCATAAAACCTCTCCTTTCCCGACAATGACTTGCCGTAGTTTAAGTAAAATGATTGCTTGCTTGTGTGTCGAATGTGCAAATAATAAAATTGCACATTTCTATATGTAAAGAGCCAAGCGGTTAGGCTTGGCTGCGGTTTTTCTGGCGGTATTGCTTTTCTATTTCCTCGATACAGCGGCTATATTGCGAATGGGTCAAAAGCTCCCGTTTTTCCAAAGAAGCAAGTATTGACTTTTGAAGATGCAGATAAAACGCTGTGTATGCCTGTTCGGTAATTTGCGGAGCAGGCTCTCCGACATAGATAAACTCACGACATTTCAATCATCAACACCACCTCGCTATAATGTATTCATTAGGGTTTGTACGATATAACAGAGGGGTTAGTCCTTTTTTGAAATGCCGATGCTGATAGCTAAAGCCTTATCTACCGACATCATTAAACGCCTGTCAAAAGTACCGATGTACTCTTGCAGGCGTTGTTTATCGAGCGTTCTGATTTGTTCAAGCAGTATGATAGAGTCTTTTTCAAGGCACTCACAATCGTTCACGATGACATGAGTGGGCAAATTAGGCTTGGCGTGTTCCTTGCCTGTAATCGCCGCCACAATGACCGTAGTGCTGTGTTTGTTGCCTTTGTCGTTAGAGATAATAAGTACAGGTCTGTGCTTGCCGCCTTGCTCTGAGCCGACAACGGGATTTAATTTGGCGTAATAAATATCGCCACGCTTGATGTTCCTTTCCATTATGTGATTGACCTCCTATCTGGATTTAGGCAGAGGATTCCTGCCTATGTAGCACCAGACACAAGGAAGTATTTAAGGTCGGGAGAGCATAAAACAAAGCTCTGTTTCCATAGACCGCCTTGTATCTGGCTTGATATGATAGGAGCATTTCTATTTGTCCTCGAAACCCCGAAACGCTATGGGAAGTCGCCAAACGGTCAGCAGCGAACTGACGCCACGGGAGTTTCACCCCAACTGTCGGTCTGACAGAGCCGCCCTCATTGCCTGCGGCGGATTGGTTACCGCTCGGACTGTGACTGGACGGGAGTACCATTATTCTCTTTGTGGATTACGGCGAAATCGGGAGCTGCCCGATATTTTGAGTCGGTAAGATAGGCTCACCACCTTTCTGTCGCTCGCTGCCATTCGGCAGGTTATGGCGTACCGCTGCACACGCTCATGCTCATCGCAATCACAAAGAGGAAGTGTTTGACGAATGGGTATTCGGTTGTCAAGGAACTGTCCCCGTTTTCGCCACACAAAAGAAAACAGGCAAAGGGTTTTATCCCTTCACCTGTTTCCACACTCAGAAGCTATAAGTAGCCCCTAATCAAAAGTTTTTTAATGAAAGGAGGATTTTTTCAATCGCCCTGTCAATGGAACGCTTGATAGGCATTTTCGTACAGCCCTCTATTTCTCCAATCTGCTCATAGGTCAAGCCTAAATCGAAGTGGAGCATAAACCGCCGCCTTTGTATTTCGGGCAGTTCCATAATCGCTCGGTTGAGCTGTTCCATGCGGATAGTATCGTTTACCGCTTCATCAACAGGCTTTGGCTTATGTATTGCCCGTCTGCAAAGCGTTTCCTCGGTCAGCTCCGATTGTTCTAAATGCCTTTCGTCAGACCTGCGAAGATTACGCTCACGCTTGATAAAGTGGCAAAATTCCATATAGACAGCCTTTGTAACCTCTGTTTCTCGGAAGTTGCCCTGCCCGTCTGTAAATGCTACAAAGTAGCGTTTTCTGCCGTCCGTTTCCTCAAAACGGATGGTATAGGGATTTGTTGTCAAACACTTTTGTTTCCTCCAATCTGAATTTTTCAAAAAAATTCAGATTGGCAGGCGGTGAACGACATCCCACGCCAGAAACAGGCTTGTCCCATATTCCTGCAAAAAGCGACAAAAGAAAAACCGCAAAGGCTGTCATGCCCTTACGGTTTAAGGAGAGTTTATTTCTATTATGTAGAGATTTGACTTCTACTTTTAAGGTGCAAAGCCCCCATGTGCTGACGGGGATTTTTTTAACATGTTATCCGCCCATCCTCGGTATGGTATATGTAAATAGAAGCCGTTATTTGCAGGCAATAAAAATCCCTCCAAACTTCAAAAAGCGAAGTCGGAGAGTGTTCTGAGCATGGCAAATCGGCTCACCGAAACATCGTTTTTTTTATTCGGTGGGCTTGTCCTATCTATGGCTATATAAAAGAAAGAGCCGACAAACTGTGATTGCTCACTTGTTCATCGGCTCTGCGTCTTATGCGTCTGGCTCTTTTATATTTCTTTTTTTAGGCGTGTTCCTATTGCAAGATAAGGCTCTTTTAAATATTCCTCTTTATCAATGCAATAACCATGCTTTTGATAAAAGGAAACAGCTCGATAATTGTCCTTGAACGCCCATATTACAATTCTTTTATAGCCTTGTCGTTTTGCCTGCTTCTCGGCAAATTCAAGTAACAATTTACCGATTCCTTTCTTTTGAAATTGGGGTGCAACATAAATACGCCAGATTTCAAATGCTTCCGCTAAGTCTGTATCTGCTGTATCTCCAAAAGATAGCATTGCTGACACTTGATTTTGTTCTTCCCACACATATTCCGATAGCCTATGAGTGATGAAATCTAATTTTAATTGATGTATTCTTTCCGCACATCCATCCGCATTTAGTAACAGCGGATTGATATACCCTGCATAAACATTTTTCCAATTCTCGTTTACAATGCCGCATACAACCTCAATGTCTTTTTCTTCTAATGGTCGTATCATTTCTTTCTCCTATATGTAATCTCTGTTATTTCAACTGTCTGTTATTTTCTCAACTACAGTTACACGCAAATTCTTTACCTCAATCAACCTTTCCTGTTTACATTTTGGGCAGTGAAGAGGGCATAATAGCCATTCTGCTTTTCTCATATCAAATTACGCTAATTCCTTTTTAAGTTCTGTAATCCATTCCTCGATTGCTTGCACTAAAATAAACTGTTGGCGTAAAACTGCCATGCCCGTGGCAGGAACATCGGGAGCATTTGCTTTTAAAGCAACATTTTCTTCCAGATAGGTTTTCAGCATATTCATATTGCTTTCGATATTGTCCAGACATTCTTTCTGGCTTTCCTTTGACATACTTTCCAGATTAACGATAACAGCGTTAAAATCTAAAAATATGTTGATTGGCTTGCAGGATATTTTAAGCATTAGCTTTTCAAATTCTTCTTTCCCTTCATCCGTTAAAGTATATACCGCTTTTTCGGGCATTTTCCCATCTTTCTCGGTACGGCTTGTAATAAGCCCCTTTTCCTCCAACTGGATAACCTTTTTATAAATAGATGGGGTACTGATTTTTACCCACTTTGAAATATTACGGTATTCCACCAGTTTTTGAATGTCATATGCACTCAAAGACTCCCTTTTCAACATCCCCAACACAATTAAATCAATCGTTGCCATAGAAATTCCTCCTTTTGCTCTTGACAAGTACTATAAATTATAGTAGAATAAGTACTGCGACGCAATTACTATACTTTATAGTACTATAAAAAACACCATTTGTCAAGCGAAAGGAGCAAATAATGAACAGTCAAAGTAAAAAAATGGAACTGCTCGGCAGTGCATCCATTCCTAAAGCACTTTTGGCAATGGGTATTCCTACAATGATTGGTATGCTGGTAAACGCCTTTTATAATCTTGTGGATGCTTATTTTGTCGGTGGGTTGGGAGAGAGCCAGATGGGAGCAATCTCCGTAGTTTATCCTCTTGGGCAGGTCGTTGTAGGTCTTGGTCTGTTATTTGGCAACGGTGCGGCTTCTTATATTTCCCGACTGTTAGGTCGTGGAGATAATGAGAATGCGGACAAAGTAGCAAGCACCGCTTTATACAGCAGTATCTCTGTGGGAGCAGTCATCATTATTATTTCAATGGTATTCCTACATCCTATACTAAAGCTCTTAGGAGCTACCGATAGCATCCTGCCTTATGCCGCCACTTACGCAGGTATCTATATTGTTTCCTGCATCTTCAATGTGTTCAATGTCACTATGAATAATATCGTGACAAGTGAGGGAGCTGCCAAAACAACTATGTGTGCCTTATTGACGGGAGCAGTCCTTAATATCGCCTTAGACCCGCTGTTTATCTATGTATTTGACTTGGGTGTAGCAGGAGCGGCAATCGCAACAGCAATCTCGCAGGTTGTTTCAACCTGTGTGTATCTGACCTATATCTTGCGAAAGAAAAGTGTGTTTCATTTTCGGGTTAAGGATTGCACATACTCAAAGGAAATCATGTCTGAAATATTCAAAATCGGTATCCCGACCTTGGTGTTTCAGATATTAACAAGTCTTTCTATATCTTTAATCAACAATGCCGCAGGTGATTATGGCGACTCAGCCATTGCAGGCATGGGCGTTGTTACCCGTCTTATTTCAATGGGCAGCCTGTCTGTATTTGGATTTATCAAAGGCTTTCAGCCCATTGCAGGATATAGCTATGGGGCAAAGAAATTTGACCGCCTGCGTGAATCAATCAAGACTTCTATCCTTTGGTCAACGGTTTTCTGCGTGATTTTTGGTCTGGTATTGACTTTGTTCTCTACGGCTATTGTTTCTCAGTTTACAAAAGGTGATGCAGAGATGATTCGCATAGGAGCAACATCTTTAAAAGCAAATGGCATCACCATTATGCTTTTCGGCTTTTATACGGTATATTCCTCTCTGTTCCTCGCTTTGGGAAAAGGCAGAGAGGGCTTTATCCTTGGAGCTTGCAGGCAGGGAATTTGCTTTATTCCTGTTATACTACTTCTTCCAATGGTCTGGGGACTTAACGGGATTTTGTATGCTCAACCGATTGCCGATGTACTATCCGCAATCATAACGGTGTTTATGGCAATACCGCTTCATAAAAGGCTGAACGAAATGCAGAAACAAATCGCCACAATAAGTACAAACAACAAAAACTAAATCTGCTTTCCATCTAAAAACAGAGCCGATGAGCTGTGAGTTCTCTCACAAATTCATCGGCTCTGCGTCTTATGCGTCTGGCTCTTTGATGACGGTTACTTGCAAATCCTTGACTTCAATCAAAACTTCCTGATTGCACTTTGGACAGTGAAGGGATATTTATTTAAAATGGTATCTTTTCTAATTCTACTACGAGTTTTACTACCGCAAACAGGGCATAACACACATTTGCTATTTATATTCAATTTACTGCAACCTCCTTACTATTTATCAACTCTTGCAGAATACCCTCGGCAATTCTCTGCGACAAAATTTCTTGATAATCGTTTCACATAGGAAAGTCAAAAAACAGTCATGAATTAGGAATTGCTCAACGACTTTTTGATAAAATGATGTTCTCCCCGCTTTCTTTTGCTAATATATAAATGTTGCCGGCATCACAAGTAACCGACATTGCGGGCGTATCACTAATCAATCTTTTGTTGTTCCCATCCTTGTTGCAGGAATATACACAACTTCCGTCTGTTCTGGATACATAATAAATCGACTGCTCATCAATGCAGAAATCATACGCAACTACTTTTTCATAAGTAAAAGTTTCGCCGCTTAGAACATGATACCTTGTTAAAACCGATTGCTCGTTTTTGTAAAAAATGTTTTCTCCATCAAATGAGATATTTCCACTTGTAGGGATGTCAAGTTTTGTAATGCCTTTCGTGAAACGGTTTACTTCTGTTATACCATCATTGCCAATGAAAAATATGCTGTCATTATTTATGAAAAAATCGTAATGGAACTCTAAAAACTTCCATTTATCACCCGTCTCATAATCAATGCCAAAGAGGGAACGACCAGAATTTGTAATCTGTTCAAAAACGATTTTTTCTTCAAAGGTATCTAAATTAAGTTCTATCACTGACACCTTTGTTATACTGCTGTTATAGTTTCCGACACGATTCACATAGCTTTCCGTAACCGATGTCGTATAATATAGATATGGTGAACATACACAAAACGCACATACCTTTTCTTCATCAGAAAACGCCCCAAACATAGGTGAGCGTACTAAATGAAGCATTTCTCCCGTGGAAGTGTTTTTAAGATAATAATCAAAAGTTTCTGCGTCCTGTGTTATTTCATAGCCCATACAATCATATTCCGCCGATGAATTATAAATAAAATTCTGGCTTTTTCCGTTATCTGAACATCCTGCCATTGTCAATACTAAACTAAGTATGATAGCAAGAGTCGGTACATTTCGCATTTTCCTTGTTTTCATTTGCCATTTGTTAGAATTACTCCGTAAAATCCAAGCGGCAGCCAAAATACATAAAAATACGGATACTGAAAACAAAATCAGCAGTGTAATAGTATTAGTCTCTGCAAAAACAATTTTCTCATCACCTGTAAAAGCATCGCTTGAAACAATATCTCCTGCAAAAAAGTCTGTTCCGAGCAGAAATGGCAAAGGCAGCGGCAGACGATAAATAATTGTTTTGGATAGACCTACATAGGGAATAATGACCGATACTGCACCTGCAAGCAGGGTCACCGCATATTTTTTCGCCAAAACAGAAATAAACATAAGTAGTATTGCTAAAAACACGCTACCAAAAAGACGGAGCAATCCTATATATACATATCCCTCGAATAAAGTTATGCTTTTGTTGCTGCCTGCAAAGTAACTAAGGCTTTGGATGGGATAATTTCCATTAGGCAGTCCATATTTGAGGCTGTAAAATCCGTATTCAATGAGCGATATGCTTACGCACATCAAGAGGACGCCCGAAATAACAATGAGCAGCTTATGCAAAGAGCTTTTTCGCCCCTCTTTTGAGGTCAAAATCAAAGCGTCCATTTGACAGCTATACTCGGAACAGAATACGGGCGTAACCAAAAGCAAAATGCCAAGGAACAGTACAAAATTAAGCGTACCTCCGCCAAGAAGCCCCGTCCATCCGTTTGTTTGAAGAAAATAACGGTTTTCAGCATTTTCGCAGGTGTAGAGATATTGCTGATATATGACCTCAAATCCATTTTGATGTTCCAGAACATTTTCGATTTCTTGGCTCTCTTTTTTATATTCACTTTCACTGATTTTGCCATCATAGTAGCTTTCCAAAAGATAGCTTTTCTTCCCCTTGGCTTCTGCAATTCTCTCTGCCTCCTGTTCCAGATAGAGAGAGGATTCATCAGTACAGTTTCCATTTACCTTTTCAAGATACCATTCATATTCACTTTTGTACTGTTCCATTGCACTATTATAAGGATTGTCTGATGCAACGAGCCAAATGGTGCCAAGTAATAGAACAAGGACGATATAGCAAAGCCCTTTTTGGTGGAGCATTATCTTTTTTATTTCGTACATGAATCCAGACATTTTATCCTCCTGTCCCGGCAATGACAATTCTTCTTAGAAAGTATAACCATTACCGTTATTACAGCCATTCCCACTATTACGGCAAAAATAATAGCTGCCAAAAAACTTTGTATTGGATAGCCCGCAAAACCGATAAATTCAGTCTTACCGAACAGAATGCGGTTAGTGAGCAGCGAGTATGGGTTTATTATCTTTAACCAAATATTGCTTGAGTAACTCTGTGACGCACCTGTAATAATTAAACATAAGGCTACTCCAAAGTCGGCGACAAATGGGATAAGAGTGTTATGCCAAAACATGGAGATCAGTAGGAATACCATACTCATAGTCCATATGCCGATTGCTTTTGTAATTGCGGATAGAACTACGTATTGCCACAAATTGCAGTTTACCGCAGCCGTACTGAAATTGCTGATTGCATACAAAGGAAGATTATATCCCTCCATTGTTCCAAATGAAAAGGAAAAGCCAAGATAATCCAGCACGGAAAACCACATTACAACACTTATTACAAACAAAGTAACTGCAACAATTTTAGCTAATACGGTTTTTTTACCGCCATTAGGGTTCGTCAGTAACAGCATATCCATCTGCGTTTCCTTTTCATAGACGAAAGTGCTGATAATCCCGTATAAACAAAGTAACAAAACCAATATATTTGAAAAGTCATAGTTCAAATAATAGTTATACATTTCCCGATAGGCAAAAGCTGGTATATTCCGTCCAGAATAAAGATTGTAAATTACACTGTTTTTACGCACTTCAAAGTTAAGTCCTTGTTCCTTGTAAAATGCAGCATTTTCTTTTGCCTTTTTTGCCACTTCCGAAGCATAAGTCCGATAATTATAGAAATATTCCATAGGCTGTACATAGTATTTTTCTAAGATGTTTTCGTCACTATATATATTTCCCGTCATCGTATTCGGGTCATCTGTGTCTGTGCTTGCCGTCATATCAGCCGTAGCATCTGCTAATGGCTGATATAGGTCAAGAAGATTGTTGATTTTATCAGTAGTTATCTCTCCACTATATTTCTCATAGAGCTGCCAATACACGCTGTTCCAACTGCGGCTGTCTTTCCCGTCTGCCAAGTAGGAATATGAATGAAATTCATTATTTATTTTGAACAGGTTTATTGCGCTGAACAGAATAAGTACAACAAGTATTGACCGCTTGCAAAACAATTTATAAAATTCATATCTGATTAAGCGTGTCATTTTTTCTCTCCAAAATAATATAAAAATACATCTTCCAAGTTAGGGGAAGCTTTTACTGCGTTTGTTGCGGGCGAACTATCGCTTACAATTCTTACTGAAAAATTTTCGCCCTGCTGCTTCATATTACTGACATAATATTTGTTGCTAAGGCAGGCAGCCTCTTCTGCGTTTGTTGTCACTTCCCACACTTTACCATAGATACTCTGTTCTAATACGTCGGTAGTTCCTTGCGTAATCAAAGTGCCTTCTTTTAGAATAATAATCTCTTTTGCAATACACTCGACATCAGAAACGATATGGGTAGCCAGCAAAATCGTCCGTCCCTGTGCAAACTGTGAAATCAAATTGCGAAAGCGGATGCGTTCACTTGGGTCAAGTCCTGCTGTAGGTTCGTCTAAAATAAGGATTTTAGGGTCACCTAACATTGCCTGGACAATGCCGACTCTCTGCCGCATACCACCAGAAAGAGCGCCAATCTTTTTATCTTTCGCATCTAAAAGATTGACAATGCCCAGAAGCTCCAAAGCCCGTTCTTTTCCTTGTTCCGCAGGGATTCCTTTTAATGCGCACATATATAACAGGAAATCCATTACCGTAAAATCCCGATAGAAGATAGGGTATTGCGGCATATATCCGATTTTTGATAAAAAGTCTTTGCCCATTTTTTTTGCATCTTGACCATCTATCAAAACAGTTCCATTATCGCTGCCCAAAATGCCGACAAATATATTTATCAGCGTTGTTTTTCCTGCGCCGTTAGCCCCTAAAAGTCCATAGACACCCTCCGAGAGTTCAGTGGTAAAATTCTTTAAGGCATATTTACCTTTATACTGTTTTGAAATATTCTGAAATGATACTTTCATAGATAATTACTCCTTAAAGCCAAATGTTGTTATCAAGGTGCTTACTTCACTATTACCTCGCCCAAGCACAACGATACAGGTGCCTGATTCATCCAAAATTAAAATCTGCGGGACACGCAGGAAATAAGTACTGTTGTTGTCCTTGACCGTTTCAGTATGGATAACCTTTCCCGATGCTGTATCATAAATATTTATTGTTACGCTGGCTTCTCCCAAAACGGAAGCAGCAACATATTTACCTTGCTCAGAGCAGAAAACCCCGTCTTTTCCTTCGCTGCTATCTGAGAATGTAATCTTTTTTTCTGTATTAGATGCAGTATCAAGCATTAGCAGAGTTCCATTATTTTGGTTAAAGCTCTGGGGCATGACAAGTAAGTTTCCGCCCTTTTGTACTTCTTCAACATCCACTTCATAGTCGGCTTTTTGGGTGATACTAAGACTTGCATTGTCTGTAGCTACTGTTCCATAAACAGAGACTCCATCCCCGCCATTAGAGCTTATTCCCATGCCTACATAAGTTAAAGTTTTATCTCCTGTAAATGCAAGACTATCTATCGTTACAATCTCCATATTATTTGCCCTGCCATTTTCGGAATAGTTCAGAATGGTATGTACCTTTTGGGAAGAAATATCATAGAGGTAAAGCCCTTGTAATCCGCCGAAAGCAATTTGCTTTCCGTCCTGTGAAATGGCGACACTCGCCATTTGGAGGACAGAATCATCATTTAGCAGCCCACTAAAGGAAATTGTATTCTCAACAACAAAATCCTTATTCAATAGGTGTCCTTTTACTCCATTACTGCTTTGTGCCGTTGCAAATGAACCCGTGCTGCCGCTGTTATTTTCTTCGCCGACAATGAAATACCCGTCCGAATAAGGCTGCACACATAACTCATTCAAAAAAATATCCGCACTCGCTATAGTCTCACTTTTTTGTGTATCATAAAGATAGAGCTTATCGGCTGCAACAATAATCCGATTGCCATCGGCATAATAACAGCCGCTGACCTTTCCAGAGAAAGCCGAGCCATTCACTGTGCCAACATCCATAGTATTTTTATCTGTATCACTATTCTGTGGGTTGGACTTATTATTGTCGCTGCTTTCACTTCCTGTTTTTTCCGATGTGTTATCTTTTTCGGACTGTGGCACATCTATGGAGATTCCGTTTTCAGAACTTTTCACATTTTCCTGACTGTTGCCACAAGCTGACAGATTAAGAGCAAAAGCAAGTATAAGCATAATGCACATAAATTTCGTTTTCATTTTTAAGCCCTCCTTATTTAGATAAAATAATTTCATTTTTACTTTCAGTCATTTGAGGATCAGATTTTTCATTTCCCCCACCATTTGCATTAAGATTACTGCTTCCTTTTTGGGGCGTTGCAGAGCTGTCAAATATTTCAACAGTTACGGATTGCTGACCGTTATCTTTAGACTTTTGGGAACTGTTATCTGCATTATTCTCGAATGGAATTGCGTTATTGCCTTTTTTATCCGTATCTGATTCCGTGCTGCTTTTTTCCTTAGTTCCATCCTGCGGTTTAGCGGCACCTTTATCATTATCGTTTGGCTCTGTGGGACTGGTGTCTCCGCCGACATTCTCTGGCTTTGTAATATTATTGTCGATATTATCAGCAGGAATGCTGTTATTGGGCTGTGTCGCTATTATATCATTTTGGGATTTCTCTGTATTATCATCTTGACCGCCTCTACAGGCTGACAGGGCAAAGGTCAAAACAAGCATAAACAACATACATATCAATTTTGTTTTCATTTTTCAGCCCTCCTTATAAAGCAAAATTGAGCCTGTCTTATTTGTAGAACAATCATTATTTGCAGCAACAGCTACCGCATAGAAAGTATTGAAGTCATCTAATTTAGAGGTGTCTATGATGGCTTCAATTATCCACACATTTCCTTTGCTTAATGTTGCATCGTATGAAATCACTTTATCAAACGATATAGGCTTATGATTTAAGAAGAATGATATGCCATACCTTGTACCCGGCGTTCCGCAAATCGTGTAACGCACTGTAAGGGTATCTTTATTGGTAAGATTGATATTGTCATACACTAATTCGCCATCATATGAAATAGTTGAATAAACGCCGCAATCCAATGTATCCATAGTAATTCCATCCCAACCGTTTTTCACAAGCTCATTCTCAATAAAAGAGGAAGTGATTTTTTCTTCTGCAACGCTGACATCACGAAAAATATTTTCACTTTCTCCATAAAAGATATCGCTGTCTGGAGCATCCTCATTAAAATGCAGTTTCAGCACTCTTTCAAGGTGTTGGTGATACCAGCCGTAACTTGATGTTTCTTTCATATCGGGTTGGAAAGCGGGATTGGTAATGCTCATGATTGTAATATTTAGGGTATCACCTTTTTTCCCCGTGTTCGGTGTAAACACAAACGAAAATTTTTCTTCGTGCTTTTCTGATGTTTGAAAACAATGGAGATACTCATATTCCGTCCTCGTATCATTTACCTTGTACGCCTGTGGCTTTCCGTCCAAAAAGAGCAGGAAGCCTATGTTATCCAATTTCCCCTCCGATGTAAACTGATAGTCCAAGGTGAATTCTCCGCCGTTATACTCATACGGTAAAACACTCTGGTCATCCGCTCTGGTGGGATTCACTTCCTCGTGGCTGAAAAAACCTAAAGAACCATCTTCCTCTGATTTTGTGAATGGATTTTCTTCCGTGTTTTGCGAGGGAGCTTTCCCGTCCTCAATGTTATAATTTCCGCAAGCTGTCGTAGTGAATAGCAAGCCGCAAATCATAACTAATGATAATATTCGTTTTCGCATTGTTTATCCTCCTGTCATGTTTGATGTATTTCAATTATAAAAGCCAAATGTCAAAATGCGGTCAAGGAATAAAAAATTACATAAAAAAACCAACAAACTGTGATTTCTCACAAGCCTGCTGGTTCTGCGTCTTACTCTTTATGTATTTATGTTGCTCGGTAAATGGGAATTTGCTTATCCCCTTAATATTACTTTCTGAAAATTTTCTTGTCACTATATTTCAAATTAATGACATACCATAAAATAATCATAAATCCACCCAATAAATAAGTTATCTGATGTATTGAATTGAACATTAGAATGCAATATCTATCAAGCGGCGTAAGGATAATTGCAGATACAACAGAAGCAATCATTCCTATTAAACAGGTAAATAGTAAAATCTTACTCTTAAAAAATTTTAATATATTAACATAAAACGCTGTTCCATATACCCACAATACGAAAACAATTAGGGCATGTGAACTTCTTTCAATCATTCGCCCTTTTAAGACTATAGAAAACAATATGAAAAAAGTGATAGTTGCTATTATGGGCGAAACCAATAATACATTATTTATTGCACTTGCAATCTTTTTGGTCTTATAAGCTGGCTCCATTTGATTCCCTTTCATCACAACTATGCAAAAGCATATACTTACCAAAATAGATATAACTGAAAACATCATGTTTCTATCTCCTTCATCAATCCCGATTTATCTCTTTAAATACTTTAAAACTCTTTCATTAAAGTCTTTTGCTTCTTCATAAACTGCGTGTCCATAATCTTCATATAAATATAATTCACTATTTCTAATTCTATCGGCTATTTCTTTTGAAGAATTTACTCCTACAATACTATCTTGTTTTCCTCCAATTATTAAAGTATGACATTTAATTTTATCTAAATCATCATATACGTTATGTGTTAAACATGAATTAGCTTGAATAATAAATCTTTTATAATCTTTTGGCCTGCTAACTCTCCATAAAATATTATAATATTTTCTATATTTCTTTAAATACTTCTCGCTATAAGATTTTTCGGCTGTATCTAGGAATATATTTTTAAAATCTTCCTTCTTTGCTAACTGAATCCAGTTTCCAACAACATTATTTATGATTTCATTAGACTTTGAAGATGTTACTGCTAAAACTAATTTATTTACTTTTTCTGGATTGTTAATTGCCATACATTGTGCTATCATTCCACCTTGAGAAACTCCCATTATATCAGCATTTGATATGTTTAATAAATTCATTGCTTCAACTATATCTTGTGCCATATTTCTTGTTGTAAATCCATTTGTTAAATTATTTCTTCTGCTAAATACATACACTGTATATTCTTTTGCAAATTGTCTATACATAAATGCAAGTGAAATAGCCATACCTTTAACAGTTCTTAATCCATCTCCTAGTCCTGGTATTATAATTAAATTTTTATTTCCTACACCAAAACTTACATAATCCATATTACTTTGTTCTATTTTTATATTATTGTTTTTTGCATTATAAAACATTACTTCAACTCACTTTCAAATTTTATTATTTTGCAACAAATCTATAAACCGCATAAATTACCCATATAAGCCAAGAATAAGTCCATGCATCAAGCACAATGCTTATTGTTAAATATCCAACAGCAACTATAATTGCTATTATCCAATTCATCGTTCTTTTTTTATCCATTTCAATTCCTCCAAAATAAATCTTGATTTGATTCTTTGCCAATCACTTTTTTCTCCAATAAAAATATCAACCCATTTTGTGGAGTGCAAGTTTAATTGTTACACAAGCTCCACTGGGAGCAATATTTGAAAGTTCTAAACTTCCGCCGTGTTTCTGGCTAAGGACACGGCTTGTAGCCAATCCCAGTCCCATATGTTCACCCGTTTTATCCTCAGAATAAAGAAAGGTATTCTTTTTGCGGAGCATTGCCTTTGAAAATCCTTTGCCGTCGTCTGTAATGGTTATAGTAAGTACATCATCAATAAATGTGTATAGGAAACTCACTTTGCTATTAGCATATCGAATGGCATTGGAAAAGATATTCTCAACAATACGGTAAAATATTTGCTCATCTAATTTTACTTGACATTCGGATACGGTAGAATGATATTCAATCTCCAAGCTATGCTGTCCTGCAATAAGTGAAAGGCTTTCTGTAGCATTTTTCAAAAAATCTGGTAACTGAACGACAGAATACTTTGTTTCGGTTTCTTCAATGGTATTCAAATCACGAATATAATCTGTATAACGCTCAAGTCGTTTTGAGGTTATCGCAAGGTTGGATAGTGTATGCTGCAATTTCTCATCATTCAGACTTCCATTTGTAAAGCATTGCTGCATATATTCGACATAGCCCTCTATAATCGCAATCGGATTTCTGAGGTCATGTGCCACTGATGCCTGTAAAATTCTCCGCTGCTCAATCATATTCCATAGCTGTCGGTTGTTATCATACAAAGCTTGCCGCATTTCTTCAAAAGCTGTGCAGAGCCTGCCTAATTCATCGTTACTGTTATAAGCAACCGTAAAATCAAGGTCTTGCCCCTTTATATGCTTTGTTGCATCTGCAAGAATCTGAATTGGCGGCGATAGCTTTTTCCTATAAAACCACCATGCACATAACATGATTCCTATAACTGAATAGATAAAAGGAAGCCCTACCATAGAAATGCTTATTGCTCTATATAGTAACTGTTGTTTTGGGCGAAGTGTGGAGAAGCTGGATTCTATTCTCTCTATTGTAAATTCTGTATCCCCTAACTTTTCTTCTTCCGATTTAGCGGGGGTAAGTATAGACACTTTAGAAGGTTCATCAAGTATAACTCTTTGCTTTGCCTCAGATACCGTCCCATCTGCCATAATAGTCTGTGTATGCAGCCAAATTTCCTGTGAGTCGGGGAGGATATTCTTCTGCACACGGTAACAGATATAAATTGTCAAAGCAGAGGATGTAAAAACAATTATCATTGTAATGGCAACCGTCCAGATAAATGCACTTTTAATAGATTTTACTTTCTTCATTTTTTCCATCTATATCCTATCCCCCAAACTGTTTC
>Ga0209064_1000293_pt1 | contig 114814 bp, 97 predicted proteins | sample Inofromicrocosms_FD_187498 | JGI IMG/M metagenome (GOLD analysis project Ga0209064, IMG submission 187498) | Mouse cecum microbial communities from Vienna, Austria - Inoculum for glucosamine and mucus D2O microcosms (SPAdes) (version 2) | ecosystem: Host-associated > Mammals > Digestive system...
GTGATAGCGCAAGGGTTCCACCTCTTTCCATTCCGAACAGAGAAGTTAAACCTTGCTACGCCGATGGTACTGCGAAAGCGGGAGAGTAGGTCACCGCCCCTTCCACAGGAGAGAGACGCTTCAGGGATATGATCCCGAGAGAGTCTCTCTTCTTCTTTTTTTGCATATCAGTCATTCTACCGAAATATCTTACAGAGCAGTGGAGCGGATAATTGAAACAGGCCGTCTGATCATGCGTCATTGGAGTCCCGGTGATGCCGATGCGTTATATAAATATGCGTCGGATGAAAGAGTCAGTGAGATGGCATTGTGGCCTTGTCATTCATCGGTGGAGATGAGTCGCGATGTTATTAAGACTGTTTTTATGCCCAACCCTCATTCATTCGCAATGGTTCTGAAGGACACCGGTGAGCCGATAGGCAGCATAGGCCTTGTGCCGGAAGGAGCAGAACATTATCCACTGATGGAAGCGGAGCTGGAAGCCGGTTACTGGATCGGGCGTCCTTATTGGAATCAAGGTCTGACAACGGAAGCTCTTGACGGGTTGATCGGCTATTGCCGTGATGCGGTCAATCTCGAATCTCTTCTGATCACTACGGATCGGAGAAACATTGGCTCCCAACGTGTGGCTGAAAAATGCGGATTTCAGTTTGTCGGGGATTATGTATATGAGGGGATTCATAGCAGAGCATACCGTCTGTACCTGTAAGTAGCAAACCGGGGTGCATCGGGCAAGATGGTGTGGAGACTAGGTGACGTTCGGTCTTGGAAGTCTTGCGGATTTTCGGTATGGAATCGAGGGCGAGACGTGGTTAATATGCGCTGTTGTCAGGGGTAGAGAGAGATTATAGACCGATATAGGTGGGTATGCGCAATGTTGTGTGGTGGAAAAGTGGTGGATTTTGTGGATATGGCGGGAATTTTTGCTAATTTTGCTTCGGTATGCGGCCTTGAGCGCGGAGTCGCTGGAGAGGGCGTCGTGCCGGAGTTTATATGTTTTATGTGAAAAAATAAATTGCAGGATTATGAATGTAGGAGATTTGATTCCGGATTATCTGGGTGTGGATGTGGATGGAAAGGAAGTGATGGCGTCTGATTTTGCCGGAGTGCCGTTGGTGATATATTTTTATCCTAAGGATAATACGCCGGGGTGTACGGCCGAGGCGTGTTCGTTGCGTGATTATAACGGCGAACTGGAGTCGATGAGATATAAGGTGATCGGTATCAGCAAGGATTCAGCGGCCAGTCATGTGAAGTTTGCCGGGAAGTATGAGTTGCCGTTTGTGTTGTTGAGCGATAAGGATACGGTAGTTAACCAGGCGTTTGGCGTGTGGCAGAAAAAGAAGATGGCCGGCCGTGAGTATATGGGAACGGTGCGTACGACGTTTGTGACCGATGCGGAGCACAGGATCTGTCGAGTGCTGACTAAGGTGGATACGAAGAATGCCGGCCGGCAGCTGCTGGATCTGCTGGAGTCAGCGAAGTAGGTGGCGGAGGGCTTCTACGGGGTTGATAAGGAGCATGCGCGGGGCTGAGTAGCGCATGACTTTGCGGATCTGTTCTCTCATGGACGGGGAGTAGCAGTGGACGGAGCACTTCCGGCATGAGGTCTTGTGGTCTGCGAAGCGGCAGTGACGGAGTCGTGACTGTGAGTAGGCAAGCAGTGCGGAGCACTGTGGGCAGAGGGTGTGGTCCGGGGTGTTGTGCTTGCGGCGGCAGTAGTAGGAGATCATTGTCGAGACAATGCGCTGTTCGTTGTCGATTCTGGACATTATGGCTTATGAGAGCGGATTGGGATGCAGAGCAGGCAATCTTGTCAAAGATTAGGGAGATTGTATGCAAATATACGGCAAAAGCCGCAGTGGAGCAAAGATGTGGGATTATATTTCGAAAGATCATGAATGAAAGGGGGCGGAATGCAATATGCCGGGAGGTGTGTGCGTTATTTATGTGCCGGATGATTGAGATAAGACGTTATATACATGTGTTGGTTGCCGTGGCCGTGGTGGCGGTCATGGCCATGACTTCGTGTTCGCCGAAGAAAAATACGGCGGCTTCTCGGAAGTATCAGGCGTTTGTGACTCGTTATAATGTTTATTTCAACGGGGATGAGCATTATAAGGAGACATTGAAGGAGATGGAAGGGAAGTATGAGGACGATTACACCGCTCTGCTGTTCACTCATCCGGCGCAGGCAAAGGGAAATCAGAAGGCTCCGCAGCCGAGCGGCAGTTTTGACCGTTCGATAGAGAAGGCCCAGAAGGCGATACAGCTGCATTCGATAAAGAAGCGGCCGAAGCGTAAGGGCGGGCGGAGCAGTGCGGAGCAGAAGGCGTGGATGAAGCGTGAGGAGTATAATCCGTTTCTGCATAATGCGTGGATGATGATGGGCCGAAGCCAGTATATGAACGGTGATTTTGCTGGTGCGGCGGCTACGTTTTATTATATATCGCGACATTTCTGGTGGTTGCCGGCCACGGTGACCGAGGCGCAGTTGTGGCAGGCGCGGAGCTATGTGGCGTTTGACTGGGTGAATGAAGCCGAGTCGTTGCTGGGGCGCGTGAAGGAGGAGCAGCTGACGACGAAGAAACTGAAGGAGCTGCGTGATCTTGTGGCCGCCGACGTTTATGTGCGCCGGCGGGATTATGCTGCGGCGATACCGTATCTTCAGCGTGCTGTAGGGAGCGCTTCGGGAGCGCAGAAGGTCAGGCTGAATTTTCTGCTTGGCCAGTGTCTGGCGTCGGACGGGCGCGGGGCGGAAGCCTACAAGGCTTTTGCTGATGCCGGGTCGTCGGGCGCGGCGAGCTACCGGACCAAGCTGAATGCGCGGATAAAGCAGAGCGAGGTGTTTGTCGGCGAGGATATAGGCAAGGAGGTGGCTTCGCTGAGACGGATGACGCGTTACGGGCGTAATTCGGAGTATCTTGACCAGATTTATTATGCGATAGGCAATCTGTATCTGAGCCGCGGGGATACGGCCCGTGCGGTTGAGAATTATATAACGGCGTCGGAGAAGTCGACGCGTAACGGCATAGAGAAGGCGATCAACGACATTACGTTGGGGCAGGTTTATTTTGCGCAGGGAAAGTATGATCTGGCACAGCCGCGGTTCAGCGAGTCGGTGTCGAAGCTGCCGGAGGATTATCCGGATTATGCGGTGTTGAAGCGTCGGTCGGATGTGCTCGACGAGTTGTCGGTGTATGCCCAGAATGTGGTGTTGCAGGATTCGCTGCTGCGGCTTTCGGAGATGACCGAGGAGGAGCAGCTGGCTGTGATCAACAGGATAATAGACGAGTTGAAGAAGAAAGAGAAGGAGGAGGCCGAAGCTGCCGCGAGGGCTGAATTCGAGGCCAATCAGCCGGGTGAGACCGCGGGTGGCGGCGGGGCGAATGCTCCGACGTCGTTTGTGATCAACACGGATGATTCGTGGTATTTTTATAATTCGGCCACACTGGCTTCGGGTCGTACGGAGTTTCAGCGCCGGTGGGGATCGCGTAAGCTGGAGGATGACTGGCGCCGCAGGAACAAGTCGTCGTTTTCGTTTTCGGATTTTGAGTCCGGTGAGGATGGCGAGGAGTCTGACATGGCGGCATCGGACGGTGACGGCTCGGGTGAGGATGGCTCGGAGATGACGGATGAGGAGAAGGAAGCCGCGGAGCGTGCCGCCGATCCGCATTATCCGGAGTATTATCTGGCGCAGATTCCCAAGACGGAGCAGGATAAGCTCACTGCCAATGATGTGATTCAGGAGGGATTGTACTCAATGGGGTCGATTCTGAAGGACAAGCTGGAGGATTTCGGCGCGGCGCGTTCGGAGTGGGACCGGCTGCTCGGGCGGTATCCGGACAATATTTACAGGCTTGATGTGTACTATAACCTGTATATCATGTATATGCGTCAGGGCAAGACGGCCGAGGCCGAGCATTGGCGTTCGATGATCCTGAGTGATTTTGCTGATTCGAAATACGGTGTGGCGTTGCAGGATCCGGATTATATAGAGAATCTGAAGCGTATGCCGGCGGAGCAGCAGCGCATGTATGACGCGGCCTACGGCGCTTATATGGAAAATGACAATGACGCGGTGCACGGTGCTTATCAGGAGATGATGCGGCGGTATCCGCTGAGTGATATAATGCCGAAATTCATGTTTCTGCATGCTTTGGCTTATGTGACCGAGTCGAAGCCCGAAGAGTTCAACCAGACGTTGCGCGAGTTGCTTGAGCGTTATCCTGACACTGATGTGACTCCGCTTGCGTCGGCATGGCTCAAGGGGATGGCCCAGGGGCGGAAGTTGCAGGAGGGCATGGCAAACCATCGCGGCATGATATGGGATATAAGGCTGTCGAATGACTCGACGGCCGGAGCGGCGGATTCGCTTTCAGTGGCGGAGTTTGATTTTGATCCCGAGCAGCCGCAGCTGTTGGTGTTGGTGTATCCGACGGATACTGTGAGCGCCAATGAGTTGCTGTTTCAGGTGGCGCGTCATAATTTCCATTCGTTTGTGGTGAAGGATTTTGATCTGGAGCAGATGAATTTCGGGCGTCTGGGCATGCTCCTTGTGAAAGGTTTTGAGAATGAGCGGGAGGTGGCCCATTATCGTTCGGTGATGGGTGCGTCGACTGTGTTCACGTTGCCCAGGGAGGTTACTCCGGTGACTATCTCGGTGAAGAATTTCAATATGCTGATTTCGCAGGGACGCACTCTTGAGGAGTATTTGCGTGCGGCGTCGGATGAGTCGGTGGGCAGAACGGAGGACAGCGTGCTGGCGCCGCCGGCAGGCGTCACGGAGTCATCAGAGGATGCGGCCGACGGGGAATGATTTTCCTTCGGTGCGGCGCATGGTGATGATGTGGAGCGGAAGATAGAGGGGAGAGTCTTTGCGAAGGCTGTTGCGCCTTACCATTTGTGAAGCATGGATGTATTCGCCGTCGCGGTCGTAGATGGCTACGTGGGTGATGCGTTTTGTCTGCGGGTTGCCGAAAAATATGAGGTCGCCGGCGCGGAGTGAGTCTGTCGATGTGATTTCGGTGCCTTGTGTGGCCTGTTGCCAGGCGTCGCGCGGGAGGATGCGTCCTTGCGCGGCGTAGGCCATTCTGACGAGTCCGGAGCAGTCCATGCCTTTGCCCGACATTCCTCCCCAGAGGTAGACGACGCCGGTGAACCGTTCGGCGAAGCGCGGGAGGTCTTGCGGCCGGAACGGGGCCGATGACCATTGGCCGAGCATGGTGTAGGCTTTTTCGCGGGGAGTGATGCGGCGCCGGTCGGGTGTGAGCAGGGTGCCGTCGGGGAGTATCTGGAGAATACATCCGTTGACCAGGTCGGTGACGGGGTGTCCGGCCGAGTCCGTGGCCATGAATTCATGGGTGGCAGTGACGGCCACGCGCGGTGATTCACACCATCGGGCCATGGCGCTGTCGGAGAGGAATTGCAGAGAGTGGTCTATGATGTGGCCGGAGTATCCGTCGGGGGTGGTGACATGGCTCCATCCGCCGTCTTGACGAGTGATTTTCACGGGTGTGCCCATCAGGGCCTGGCTGACCTGTTCGGAGGAGTGGGAGGGCTGTGCTCTCATTGATGCCACAGATAGCCTGACGAGCCCCCATGAGTATGAGGGCCCGTCGGCAGTGTCGTTGAGCGGTGACTGTTGTTGAGCGGCGGTGGGAATAAAGGCCGCAGCAGTGGCCGCTAATGTCAGTATGATGGATTTATACCAGTGAGTTGATGACATTTTTGATCTGTTGTGCGAGCTCGTCGGCTTTTTCCATTGTGGATGCTTCGGAGTAGATGCGTATGATCGGCTCGGTGTTGGATTTGCGCAAGTGGACCCATTTGTCGGCAAAGTCGATTTTCACGCCGTCGATGTCGGTGATCTCCTCGCCTGCGAATTTTTGTTTTACGGCTTCGAGGATGGCGTCGACGTCGATGTCGGGTGTAAGCTCGATTTTGTGTTTGGCGATGGCGTAGGGGGGATAGCCGGCCTTGAGTTCTGAGACTTTTTTGCCGCTCTTGGCCATGAGGGTGAGGAAGAGTGCCACTCCGACGAGGGCGTCGCGGCCGTAGTGGAGTTCGGGATAGATGACTCCTCCGTTGCCTTCGCCGCCGATGATGGCTCCGGTGCGTTTCATTTCGGTGACTACGTTGACTTCGCCGACAGCAGCCGCGGAGTAGTCGCAACCGTGGGCGCGTGTGACGTCGCGGAGCGCACGAGAAGAGCTGAGGTTGCTGACGGTGGCTCCAGGAGTGTGGGAGAGGACATAGTCGGCCACGGCGACGAGAGTGTATTCTTCAACGAACATGCGGCCGTCTTCCATGACAATGGCGAGACGGTCGACGTCGGGGTCGACGACAAAACCTACATCGGCGCGTCCCTGGCTCATCAGGTCGGCGATCTGGGTGAGGTTTTCGGGTATAGGCTCGGGGGTGTGGGCGAATCTGCCGGTAGCTTCGCAGTTGAGTTCGATGATGTTTTTGACACCAAGGGCACGCAGCAACTGGGGGATGATGACTCCGCCGACGGAGTTGACGGCGTCGACGGCGACGGTGAATCCGGCTTTGGCGATAGCGTCGGTGTCGACCAGCGGCAGTGCGAGCACGGAGTCGATGTGTCGGCGGTTGTAGGTGGTGTTGGTGTATTCCTGTCCGAGTTCGTCGACTGTGGCGAACGAGTAGTCGTCGGTCTCGGCTATGCGCAGGACTTCGGCACCTTCGGCGGCGTTGAGGAATTCGCCTTTATGGTTGAGGAGTTTCAGGGCGTTCCACTGTTTGGGGTTGTGGGACGCTGTGAGGATGATACCTCCGCATGCGCCTTCGGCTGTGACGGCTATTTCGGTGGTAGGAGTGGATGCCAGACCTATGTTGATCACGTCGAATCCCATGCCCATGAGTGTGCCTGTGACGAGTTTGTCTACCATGGCTCCGGAGAGTCGTGCGTCGCGTCCCACTACGATGGTGCGGTTTTTGACGGGGGTGTTGAGCGCTATGAATTTGGCGTAGGCAGCCGTGAATTTCACCACGTCGAGCGGTGACAGGCCTTGGCCCGGGGTTCCGCCGATGGTTCCGCGGATGCCGGAAATGGATTTGATCAGTGACATAACAGTTAAGGTAGAAGGTTTGTGTGGTGTATAAGTGTTCTCAGGTCAGACGCGCGAGGGGTAGTAGCGAATGTTGTAGAGGTAGGCGTAGACTGCCGAGATTTCCTCGATCGGGCCGAGAGCGGATTTGATTATTATGTTTACCTCGCAGTCGATGGGGAGGTAGCTGAGCGGCAACTGTATGCCCGAACCCCATTGGTATGAGCTTTCGAGTGTGGTGTTGCCGAAGCGGAATGAGGTGGGGGTGGTGGCCAGGTCCGATGCGTTGCCGTCGGCAGTCCATGTGCCGTTGCGGTAGTAGAAGTTTAGGTTGAAGCGGTTGAAGCGGAAGTAGATGAGCTGGTTGTCGGTGGCCCGGTTGCCTTTTGTGCCGGGATCTACGACCTGCATGTAGATCTGTCCGTCGCTGTCCATACGGTAGAACGGAGCGAGACGCAGGGCTTCTTCGCGTTCGAGTCCCTGACCGACGAGTTCCTGAACGCTAATGAAAGCGGTGTCGGCAGGTATGGATGCCACTACCTGAAAGTTGGACAGGTAGTAGTTGGTGGCGTGGCTTTCGTCGCGCAGCAGGTCGGAGTAGCTTTCCTTGTCGCTGCAGGATACGGATGCAACCGTTATGGCAATGAGTATGAGAAGAGTCTTGAGTGTTGTAAATTTCATTTATCGGGATTCTTTGGATTGTGGGAGATTGCTGTCGTAGTCGGGCATTATGGAGGTGAGCAGCCGGACACATTCGTCGAGCGAGCCGTAGAATTCGCCGCCGGCGGCGTTTTTGTGGCCGCCGCCGCCGAAGTGGTCGGAGCAGATGACGTTGACCGGAAAGTTGCCTTTGCTTCGCATGGACACTTTGACCAGGTCGGGGTCCTGGCGGAGATATACGCTCCAGATCACGTCCGGAATGGCCAGGGGCTTGTTGACGAGTCCCTCGGTGTCGCCTTTCTCGTAGCTGAAGCGCTGGAGCTCGTCGGCGCCGAGGGTGATCAGCGCGGCTTTGTGGTCGGGGAACAGCTGCATTTTCTCGCTGATGGCATATCCGTTGAGACGCAGGCTGGATTCGGAGAGGGTGTTGCATGCCTGCTGGAATATGCGGTCTTTGTTGATGCCTTTGCGCAGGAGTTCGGCGATGACCACATAGAGGTCGGCCTCGTTTGAGTTGTAGGTGAAGTTGCCGGTGTCGGTCATCATGCCGGTGTAGATACATTCTGCGGCTTTGCGGTCGATTTTGTCGAAGAGTTCGAGCCGGCAGAGCACGCGGAATATGAGTATGGCTGTGGATGAGGCTTCGGGGTGGCTGATGATGACGTCGGCAAAGTCGGAAGGATAGAGGTGGTGGTCGATCATGACCTTGGGTGCCGGGGATTCGACCAGCGCTTTTTCCATACGGTCGACTCTGCGCGGCTCGTTGTAGTCGAGACAGAACACGAGGTCGGCTTCGTTGAGGAGCTGTGTGGCGAATTCGCCATAGCGTGTGTAGGCTACCACTTCTTTCGCTCCCGGCATGAATGCGAGACTTTTCGGAACCATGTCGGGACTCACCACAGTGGCCTGTTTGCCTATGGCGGTGAGTACGTGCCAGAGTCCCAAAGACGAACCCATTGCGTCGCCGTCGGGAGTGAGGTGGCATGTGATGACTATGCGCTCGCTTTGTTCCAGCAGCTGGCGCAGTTTTTTGATGTTGTCTTCGTTGATGATTCGCGCTATCATTGTATCGGCAAATTTAGTAATAATTCATGAATTGGCAAAGAAAAATCCCGCGGCCATCCGGGCCGCGGGACTATGTGGATGCGGGGGTTGGCCGCTATCAGTGTACGATGAATTTTCCGGTGCGTGTGCCGGCCCTGTAGATGTAGACTCCGGCGGGCAGGGTGGCGAGACTCAGGCTGCCGGATTCGGAGAGACGGTGAGTCAGCGCGGCGCGTCCGGCTATGGTGTAGACGGTGAGGGTGACTGGGGAAGAGAAGGCGTAGTCGAGGGTGCGTCCGCTGACTGCGATGAAATCGGCGGCAGAACCTGTGATGTCGGTGAGCGCTGTATTTTCTTCGGGAACGAACACAAGGGTGACTTCCACTGTCTGTCCGTCGGCGGTGCATGTCACTGTGGCTTCCTGGGGGGTGTCGAATGGCATTGTTCCGGTCATGGATATTATTTCAATCTGCATGTTGAGGTCTTTGCCTTTTTCAAGGGAGATGGTTTTCTTGACCGTGTTGTCGGGCTGTGATCCGGTGGTTATGCAGTTGCCGCCGCCGCAGACCTGAACGTCATTGCATTCGGAATATACTGTTAACTGAGCGATGCAGGTGGAGTTGGCATGAAGAAAGAGTTCGGAGTCCCATTTGTAGGATATGAATCCTCCGCCCCAGTCCTGAGAGGTGTAGGGCACTGTGATGCGGTCGCCGTTGTTGTAGGTGACGGTTCCTTCTTCTCCTTTCTGGAGGGTGAAGCTTTGTGCCGACATTGCTGCCGAGCATCCGGCCATAAGAATGACTGAGGTAAGAAATTTGTTCATAGGCGGTGTATGATTAGGTTAGTTGTTTTGATTGTCTGTTGTTGTGATTGAGGTGCGGCTGACGCCGATGACTCCTTCGCTTGCGGAACTCAGGATGGTGACAACCGACAGGTTGGCGGGGTTCCATTTCGGTTCCACGGATATGGTGTGGGTAAGCTCCACGGGGTCTTTGGGCGCGGGGACGGCCGGCTGTCCGTCAAGTCCGTTGACGGCGGCCCGGAATACGTGGTTGTGGACGTATGTGGGATCGGGGCGTCCGCTTTCGGTGAGCTGAGGTCCGGTGACGTCGTCTTCGACAATCCATAGCTGGAGACGGGAGTCGGCCTTCACGTTCTGGCGTGATGTGATGCGGGTGTGGATCGAAAGGGTCTGGCCGTCGGCCGACAGGCTGGCGTCGGTCTCGATGTCGGTCTGTTGCGGGCGGATCAGGTCGGAGACGATCCATGTGAGCCATTTGCCGTAGTTGCTTTCGAGGTTGCCGCTTCGGCGTCCGACTATGGCACTGGGCCATGACGCAATGTTGTTGCGACGGTTGTATTCGGCGCCTTCTTCGGTGCCGAGACCGGCGGGGGCCGGTATGGCCATCTGTGCGCCCGAGTTGCCGTGGATGGAGACGGATATGATGTTTTCGTGGCCGAACATCTCGGCAAACCGTTTCATTTCGGCATGGGCCGTTGGGCAGTTGACGCATAGCTGTCCGGTGAATTCCTCGATAAGGACTTTGCTGTTTATCTCGACGGAGCCTTGTGGTATGTAGCGTTCGTCGGGCGCCGGGGTGTCGTTGCATGCGTTGAGCAGAACGGCGGCTGCGGCAAGGGGAAGGATATGTCGGATTATGGTAAGCATTGGAGAGACGGGGTTAGAAGTTATAGTTGTAGGAGATCTGGAATCCGCGGCTTGCCGGCACGTAGCGGCATACGCCGCCGGCGCAGTTGTAGCCGGCCCGTGTGCGTCCGTAGCCTACCATGAGTCTGTTGGCCTTGTAGTTGCCGGTGAGGGAGAACATGTAGTAGTGTGTCCCGTCGCCGCCAGAGTTCCATTGGTCGGAAACGCTGACCATCAGGTGGGGGAGCACGGAGAGCTCAAGCAGTCCGTAGAGCCAGTCGCCGCGGTCCTGCTGAGTAGCGAGATACTGCACTTCGCCGCGGAGGGTGAATCGGCTGTTGAATTTGTACTTCGCTTCGGCCACGCCGATGTGGGCGTTGATCATGCCGCCTTCGCCTTCAACGACGGTTTTGTTGTAACGCTGATACATGTACATGGCGTTGACGCTGAGCGCAGGGGTGATCTTTTTTTCGAGCTGAAGGTTTACGTCGGAGTAGTAGAGCGGTCCGCTTCCGAAGAAGCTGGTTTTTGAGCCGTCGGTGCCGTAGAGCGATGTGTCGCCGTTTTTCCACGGGTCTTTGCGGTCAAGACCGCGTATGTAGCTCACGTTAAGGCGGAATTTGGTGCCGTAGCGTCCGCCCATGGGGGTGCGCTTGCGGAATGTGTAGGCGAAATTGCCCTGTAGGGCCCATTCGCCGGGCGCGGCCTGTGTGGCATACGGGTACATCGCCGCCAGCGAGTAGGTGTGCTGGTAGGCAAAGGCCGGCATGTTGTTTATGAATGCCGAGGTGAGCGACATGCTCCGGCGGGAGCGGAACGACATGTTTTCGGAGCGTTTGGCCTGGATCTGCGCACTCCATCCTTTGCGGGAGTAGGAGCCGGAGAGCATTACGGCCGATCCGGGGGAATAGGTGTAGTTGTTGTCGAGCGACGGGTCTGGATTTTTCCATGCAACTTCCGCGAGCAGGTCGAGTCCGTTGAGGTAGAAGTGTGAACGGACGTCGAACGCGTTGACGAATTTCGGCAGGTTCAGCCTATAGAGTCCGTAGGGGGGATCCTGCGAGGGGTCGTCGGCGGGATGTACCACCTGAATCGTTTCATCGGCTTCGTGTCTCATCACCCATGACCCTGCCAAAGTCCAGACTATGCCTTTCTCGTTGAGTTTTTTGAAGTATTGCTGCAGTTCAAGCTCGAGATCGGCTCCGTAGACCTGGCTTTTGGTGCTCCACTCCCAGAACCGGCGCTGGATGCCGCCGAGGGCGGTGAAGTGCATGCCGGGCACGCATTCGACTTTAAGGCGTCCGCCACGCAGGGAGTTGTCGATGCCGAGGGAGCGCTCTTCGTAGGTGCGGAGTATGAATCCTGATCCGAACTGTTCGTAGAAGTCGCCGGCGGTCAGTTCCAATCCTTTGTATTTGCCTTTGGCGAAGAAGTTGGGTATGCCCCAGCCTTTGAAGTCGGGTTCGAATCCGGGCAGGGGGTATTGCATGTATTCCACACGTAGTCCTGCATCGACGTATTTGCTGAACAGGGCGGCGTTGGCATATCCATTGCCGAGGATCTTGGAGTCGTAGCGCTCGGTGCCGATGTCGAAGTCTTCTTCCGGAAAGAGAATGTCGGCCTGCACCGATCCGTGTACGGAGACTTTGTTGTCGCTTTCAGCAGCGACATTTGCGGCGCCGAGCAGCACCGTCATCGCGACGGCGAGGGCAGTGGGCTTGTTCATGGTGGACAGCGCTTATTGTTTGTTAGTGGCAGTTATTTCTTTTTGCTTTTGGGCTGGCTTTTCATTTGCCGCAATTTCTCGATTATGTGGTTTTCGGCGCCTTCGGTGTATCCGCTGCGGCTTTCCACGACGTTGCCGCTGCCGTCGAGAATCAGCAGGTGCGGGATCTGCTGTATGCCCATGGCGTGGAGGAACTCACTGTTGGGGTCGAGGAGTATGTCGAATTCCCAGCCTTCGGCGTCGACAAACGGTTTTACTTTAACCGAGTTCTGGCCCTGGTCGATGGATATGGCAATGATTTTTACTCCGGTTTCGTCTTTCCAGTCGTCGTAGACTTCCGAAATGGCCGACAGTTCACGTTTGCACGGCTTGCACCAGGATGCGAAGAAGCTGATGACCATAGGCTTGCCGCCGTTTGACAAGGTGGCCGAATCGACTGTGCGTCCGGCGAGGTCTTTCATTTTCACGGAGGGCAGGGCTGCGGAAACGGTTGATGCTGTCAGTGCGACGGCCGCAGCGAGCATGATTGATCGGAAACTAAACATAGGAGTAAAGAATGAAAAATGATAATTGCAAAAATAGATATTAAATTCGAAATTATTGCAAAAACAGTGGTTAAAAATTTTGTGGCTTTAAATATTTCTTAGTCTGTCGGCAGGCTTTGGTGGCAAAGAGTGAAAAATATTTAATTCCAAGAGGTGATGCGGAGGTTGTGAATTCGGATAAAACTTTGTATCTTTGTCGCGTTACCTTGCGCGGGTAGCAATCTATGCTATATAGGATTTAATCGCGTTCGAACACAATGCTTTTTGCTAAATATTTTGATTATAGGGCTTTGCTCGCAGGGGCGGTTGTGGCTTTGGCCATGACTTCGTGTAATTCCACTAAAGAGGTTTTGTATTTTCAGGATGCCGTAGCCGATCGCACAGAGGCTATTGTCGCCGCACAGAATGTCAAGGTAGAGCCGGGAGACGAGATAATGGTCTATGTGACCTGTGAGGATCCGGAAGCGACGGCTATGTTTAATCTGCTGACAGAGACCCGTCGTGTGACAAAGCCGACATCTGTCAAGAGTCCGGGAGTGACCAACGGCGGCAATAATACGTTTTTGCCTTATACGGTGTCGCCGTTCGGAACCATTGACTTCCCGGTGGTGGGTGAGATAAAGGTGGGCGGACTGACCCGAAAGGAGATTGCCGATAAAATAAAGTCGGAACTGGCGTCGAATAATCTGGTGTATAATGCCGTAGTTACGGTGGAATTCGCCAATCTGGCGTTTACGGTGCTCGGCGAGGTGAAGTCGGCGGGAGCCTATTCGCTGGACCGTGACCGGCTGACATTGCTTGAGGCGCTTGGTCTGGCAGGCGATCTGACAATTTACGGCAAGCGTGACGGAGTGTGGGTGATACGCGAGGAGGACGGCCAGCGCAAAATGATCAAGGTGGATCTGCGTTCAATGGATTTCCTGAAGTCGCCGGCATATTATGTGCAGCAGAACGACGTGATATACGTGGAGCCTAACAGCACGCGCACGGGTCAGAGTTCGCTGAACGAGAACACGTTCAAATCAGTGGGATTCTGGACTTCGCTTGTGTCTGTGGCCATATCTGTGGCTACTCTGGTTGTCACTCTGTCCAAGTAGAAAAAATATGTAGTATCTTTTATTTTAATCTTGTCTTTACTTTTCTATGGAAGCTTTTCGACCGAATCCAAATATGAACCCTGCTCAGGATTCCGACGAGCCTGCACTGTCGATGGTGGACCTCTGTCGCAATATAAAGTCAAAGTGGTACTGGTATGTGATTTCGTTTGCCGTGGTTTTTGTGGCAGTGCTGTTTTATCTGCTCTGCGCCACTCCGCTGTACACCCGCACCGCACAGATATTGCTTAAGGATGACGCTTCGCAGTCTATGACTACCGACCTTGAGTCGCTCGGAGTGAAATCGGTGAATTCCAACATTCTTGACGAGATGTTTATACTTGGGTCGCCGGCGGTGATGGAGACTGTGGTGTCGCGTCTGGGGCTGAACCGGGTCTATTCTGTGAGGAAGGGGCTGCGGCAGAATGAACTGTATCGCAATTCTCCGGTAGAGACTGAGGTGCTCGACAGCATATCGTCGAAGCGCCCTTACAAGCTTTCGTTAGCAGTATGTATTAATGGCGACTCGACCGTCACGTTGTCGGATTTCTGTTTTGACAAGGAGGTTTTTGCCGATGATGTGACCGGGCGGTTAGGAGATACGCTGTCCACGCCAATAGGCCGTGTGGCGGTGTATGCCACCCGTTTCATGTCGGACGACTATGAAGGAGAGAAGATAAGGTATTCCCAGCTTGATGTGAGACGCTGTGCCCGGCAGTATTGTGAGAAACTCAAGACCGAATATGACGAGGATCTGGGGTCGATCATCACCATGAGCATAGCCTGCACTTCGACAGACAAGGCCGACGATGTGCTGAACGCTGTGGTGGAGTCGTATAACGAGCGGTGGATATCCGACCGCAACAAAGTGGCCATGAGCACGTCGCGGTTTATCGAGGACCGTCTGCGCAATATCGAGAGCGAGCTCAACACGGTGGAGAGCAACATTACGGACTATCAGAGCCGCCATGCCATAGTGGATATGGATGCGGTGTCGTCGATGTATCTGTCGCAGAGCAATGAGAACCGGAAGGCGCTGAATGATCTGGCGCAGGAGATCGCTACTGCCACGTATGTGAAGAATGAGCTTGCCGGCAATGACATCACCAAGCTGCTTCCGGCCACGGCCGAGATTGCGGGTACGAATCTGCAGAGTCTGATCACGTCGTATAATGATATGGTGACCGACCGCAATCTGCGGTTGCGCTCCATGCCGGAGAGCAGTCCCATAATAGCCAGAAAGACCGAGGCGATCACTCAGAGCCGTATGGCTATACTGGAGTCTGTGGACAATGCGCTGGCCACGCTTAACGCCCGCTTTTCATCGCTGGAGCTGATTGATGCTAAGACTCAGCACAAGCTGACGAACGCTCCGGGCCAGAATCATTATCTGATGAGCGAGGACCGAAAACAGAAGGTCAAGGAGTCGCTTTATGTGTATCTGTTGCAGCGTCGGGAGGAGAATGAGCTGTCGCAGGCGTTCACTGCCTACAATACGAGGATGGTGACGGAGCCGTATGGCTTGAGCGTGCCTACGTCGCCCAACAAGCGCAATGTGATGATGGTGGCGTTCGCGCTGGCTCTGTTAGTGCCAACGGTGGTCATCTATGTGATGGAGATCACCAACACGAAGGTGCGTTCCCGCCGGGATCTGGAGACTCTGAGTGTGCCTTATGTGGGCGAGATCCCTCGCAACAAGAAGGCGCTGCAGACATCGCGGCTGCACCGCAGGCACAACGAGGCTGTGGCACGTGACATTGTGGTGCGTCCGAAGTGCGGCGATCTGATCAATGAGGCATTCCGCATGGTGCGCACCAACATCGAGTTCATGAATGCCTTGCAGAACAAGGGGCAAGGCAGGGTGATGATGGTGGTGAGTCTCAATGCCGGATCGGGCAAGACGTTTGTGGCCCTGAATATGGCAGCCACTTTGGCCGTGAAAAGCGAGCGCGTGTGTCTGGTGGACCTTGACCTGAGAAAGGGCACGGTGAGCCAGAGTGTAGGCGATCCGTTGAGGGGCGTGACCGATTATCTGGTGGGAAATGCGGAGCTTGATGATGTGATAGTGCGCGATGTGGACGGCATACGCGGTTTTGACATTCTGCCCGAAGGCACACGTCCGCCGAATCCCACGGAGCTGTTGTTTAACCCGCGCCTGGCCGAGATGTTCGACAAACTGCAGGCTAAGTATGATTATGTGGTGGTGGATTGTCCGCCGGTGGAATGTGTCGGCGACGCCAAAGTGATCAACAAGTTTGTGAACATGACTCTGTTTGTGGTGCGTGCGGGACTGGCCGAGCGTTCACAGCTGGCCGACATCCAGTCGTTTTATGACGAGGGCCGGTATAACAATATGGCTCTTATTCTTAATGCCACAACGGAGCTTCACGGCGTGTATGGCCGGTATGGCTACGGTCATGGCTATGTGCACGGCAAGAAGCGGGACCGCTGATTCTGTGTGTGCCTGGCAGACTTGTCGGTCGGCTTGATCAGTCGGCGCCAGCCACCGTGGCCATGAAGTAGCGTGCTCTTTCCCATGGTACATAGAGTTCATCGGAGCCGGGAATCAGCGGCACGGGGACTTCGTTGAGATCGGTGCGCAGGTAGTAGTTGCCCGACGGCGCCCGGAACAGTATCTGCTGTATGTTGGACGCCATGGGCACGACATGCCAGCTTTGCCAGTGCAGGGCTACGGAATCAAAACAGTCGGTCAGGTAGTAGCAGCCCGGCAGCCGCAGCAGAGAAGCGAGGGGCATGATGGTCTCGGCGTGGCCGAATCTCAGGTAAATTGTGGCGGGATCCGATCCGTCGATGAAATCGTCGGTGGTTTCGATCAGGTCCCATACGAGGTCTGACGCTATCCCGGCGGGGATGGAAGAGATTGTCGTTGCCGTGCGCGACAGGTATTGCCGGAGATTGTCGACCTGCCACATGCGGTTGTATTCCTCAAGGGAGAATATGTTCATGGCGTCGTAGTCAATGCCCATGGCGGCAAGGGATGAGATGACGTAGTAGATGGAGGCCGTCAGGCTTTCGGCCTGTTCTGGCGTGATGCCGTCGCCGACCATGGAGTATGCCACTTCGATGGGTTGTTCGGCGTGGGTGAATCCGGAGAGGATGCCGGCGTAGGGTTTGTCGGCGGCGAATGTGATGTATGCGCTGTCGGTTTCAAACGGGCGCAGCAGCGGAGAGAATTCCGGTCCGGAGTCTGCGGCTATGTCGGCATTGCCGCCGGAGAGCCGGTCGAGGGTCTGGACGAATGCGTCCATGCTTGCCACGCATCGCGGCACATAGCTGGATATGGCGTCGATTTTGTGGTTTCTGACGAGTTGCGGCACGGAGTGGAACATGCGTGTGGCGATGGCCTGCTGTTCGGCACGGCCGAGAGAGTCGAGCTCGCCCCAGTGGCCTTGGCCTGCGGCGATAGCGCGTCGGGTGATGTCGAGAAGGCCGGCTCCGCGGGACGAGAGCGTGCCGTCGGTGCGGGCTTTTTCCAGAGCTGACGCCACGTCATGGAAATGATGTGGAGATGTGGCGTAGCGTGCACCGTGGCGTCCGACGTGGTTGATCATGACCGGAGCCAGGGAGTCGGGGCAGGCTGTTGTGACGATCTCCGAGGGGTATGGCATGCGGCTTCCCCGGCATTGGTCGGGAGAGAAGAGTGTGGGAGAGTTAGGGACGGATGCGATTGCGGCCGATGATGATATGAGTGTGGCGGCGGAGAGTATCAGGGTTGCTGTCGTTTTCATAGTTGGGGTTTTATAAAGGTAACAATTCTGGTGCCGTTGCCGGTTTGCCGGAAGTGTGAGTTTCGTGTTTTTTCTATAGTGCGCCATGCGGGACTGTGCCATCCGTCGAGTCTGTCGGGCAGGAGGGAGGACGGTATGGAGTCGATGTCGGCGCGATATGTGACGGGCGACAGCGGCGGATAGCCGGGCTTGATCCATATGTGGCCGTCCTCGTCGATCACGATGGATGCAGAAGTGGAGTAGCGTGGGATATACTGGCCGCGATCTATGTAGGAGTTGCGGCCGCTGTGGGGGTGGAATGAGCAGCTGACTGTGTCGGTGAGCAGAGTGGGGGTGATGTCGCATCGGCGGCCGATAAGGGTTGTGGCCGCGTCGTAGCGCTCGAGTCCGAGTCCGGGACCGCACTGTCCGGAGCAGGAGAAATTGGTGCGTATGAGCAGTGAGTCGGCTGTGAGGGGGAATTTGCGGTATCCGTTGTCGTCGGTCTCGTAATATGCGCCGTGGCCTGTGCGGTCCATGGCTCCGAAGTTGGCCTGCACTCCGAGCGGCCGCGGCAGTGTGTCGAGCATATTTTCGAAGTCTCCGATCGTGGCGCATGATCCGAGGGCGAGGGTCATGATCAGGCCTTCGCGGTCGCGCAGGGCGGCGGTGTCCGGGGCGAGGTTGTAGCTGGCGGTGTTCATTACGGCAAAGCCGGCCCGGTTGACGCCGGCCCATGCTTCGGACAGGGTGGAGTCGCCGGCGTTGAAAAGGGCTACGAAGTCGAACACGGGACCGCGGCCGCGGGCAATGAAGTTCTGGACGGAGGATGTGTCGCGATGTTTCCACAGCAGCATCTTGCCCGAAGCCGAACGGTTGCGCCCGACCAGGGCTGATGTGCATGCCCGGGTCGGAACGGCGTGTAAAATAAGCGCCGACAGGATGAAAAGGATTATTCTGGCAGTCATGATGTGTGCAAATGTAGTCATAAAATTCTCAAGAGTGTTGCCTGAGATGTGAAAATATGCGGGTGATATGCCGGCAGGCCGATGATTTTGTGCTTTTAAAGAAAATTTTCCTTATTTGTTTTTACGAGTCGGAAAAACTCCGTATCTTTGTAGCCGGAAAATTAGAAAGACATCGTAAAAACTAACTAATCCCAAATAATTCAAGTTAAAGCTATCATTATGAGCAAAATTGATTTAACTCAGTACGGTATCACCGGTACTCCCAAGATCATCCACAATCCTTCTTGGGACGAGCTTTACATCGACGAAACAAACCCCGAACTCTCAGGCTACGAGAAGGGTCAGAAGACTGAACTCGGCGCTGTGAACGTGATGACCGGCATTTACACCGGCCGTTCGCCCAAGGACAAGTTCTTTGTGATGGACGACGTGAGCCGCGACACCATCTGGTGGACTTCCGACGAATATAAGAACGACAACAAGGCTATCACACCCGCTACATGGGACGCTCTGAAGGCTATCGCCGACAAGGAGCTGAGCGACAAGACCCTTTATGTCGTCGACGCTTTCTGCGGCACCAACGCCGACACCCGTCTGGCAGTGCGCTTCATCGTGGAAGTGGCATGGCAGGCTCACTTCGTGACCAACATGTTCATCCGTCCCAGCAAGGAAGAACTCGAAAACTTCAAGCCCGACTTTGTGGTTCTGAACGCTTCGAAAGCTAAAGTTGAAAACTGGAAAGAGCTCGGCATCAATTCCGAGACTTGCGTTGCTTTCAACCTGACCGAGCGCATGCAGGTGATCATCAACACCTGGTACGGCGGTGAAATGAAGAAGGGTATGTTCTCCATCATGAACTACTATCTGCCCCTGAAGGGCATGGCTTCCATGCACTGCTCCGCCAACACCGACAAGGAAGGCAAGAACACCGCTATCTTCTTCGGCCTGTCAGGCACCGGCAAGACCACTCTTTCGACAGATCCCAAGCGTCTGCTTATCGGCGATGACGAACATGGCTGGGATGACAACGGCGTGTTCAACTACGAGGGCGGCTGCTATGCCAAGGTTATCAACCTGGACAAGGAGAGCGAACCCGATATCTTCAACGCCATCCGTCGTGATGCCCTGCTGGAGAACGTTACCGTGGACGCCGAAGGCCACATCGACTTCGCTGACAAGAGCGTGACCGAGAATACCCGCGTAAGCTATCCGATCAATCACATCAGCAACATCGTTACACCTTCCGCAGGTCCCGATGCAAAGAACGTGATCTTCCTGAGCGCCGATGCATACGGTGTGCTGCCTCCCGTGAGCATACTCACCGCCGAGCAGACAAAGTATTACTTCCTGAGCGGCTATACCTCCAAGCTGGCCGGCACAGAGCGCGGCATCACCGAGCCGACTCCCACGTTCAGCGCATGCTTCGGCGCAGCCTTCCTGAGCCTGCACCCCACCAAGTATGCTGAAGAGCTGGTGAAGAAGATGGAAAAGAGCGGTGCCAAGGCATATCTGGTCAACACCGGCTGGAACGGCACCGGCAAGCGCATCTCCATCAAGGATACCCGCGGCATCATCGACGCTATCCTCGACGGCGCTATCCTCAACGCTCCCACCAAGCAGATTCCTGTGTTCGGTTTCACTGTACCCACCGAGTTGCCCGGCGTTGACACCAACATTCTCGATCCCCGCAACACCTACGCTAATCCCGAAGAGTGGAGCAAGAAGGCCGAGATGCTCGCCGAGAAGTTTATCAATAACTTCAAGAAATTTGAAAACAACGAAGCCGGTAAGGCTCTCGTTGCAGCCGGTCCCGTGCTCTAATCAGGATTCCGGTTCAATTTAAGCGATAATCAAACTCCACGCCGGATTGTACGGCGTGGAGTTTTTATTTTCAGAAGTATATGTATATGAGGAAATCCCCCCCCATGAGAGTTGTAGAGAGTCTAATATAGAGCTGCTTAGAGTCGTTGCGATGCTGTTTGTGCTCATCGTGCACACTGATTTTCTGGTGCTCGGATTTCCGACGCCGCAGGATATGGCTGCGGCTCCCGGTTCGGTGTGGGCGAAGATCGGATTTGAGTTTCCGGCTCTGGTGTGTGTGTGAATGTATTTGTTCTTATATCGGGATGGTTCGGCATCAGGGCATCGGCCAGAGGTGCTATGTCGTTTGTGTTTCAATGTCTTTATTTCGGGCTGCTTCTATATTTTGTCGGTTGTATTGTTTCGGGTGTGTTGCCGAATGTTTTGGGAATAGCACAGGTGCTGACTCTTTTTAAGGTCAACTGGTTTATAACGGCATACCTTATATTGTATTCGTTTGCTCCGGTGCTGAACGGATTTGCCGGAAATGTGGGACGTCGCCAGCTGGCAATCGGCCGGTTTTTATTTCTGGATTTACGTTGTGTCGACGGTCTGTTCCGGGGGTTTGTGCGGTTTGTTCCTTATGTATGGAAAGCCAAATATGGCTTATAAGATGCAATTTTATAATAATCCGATGATCATTGTTGGTGCCGGAGCTTTGCTGCTTGCATTTACGAGGATAAGAATGCCGTACAACAAGGGTGTAAACCGGATCGCCAAGTCGACTTTTGCCGTGTTTTTGCTCCATCTTGATGTGTCGTGGGGATTTGACACGTTCCTGCGGTCGGTGCGCGGGATCTATTCTGATTTTCCCGAAGGTATGGCTGTGCTCTCTTTATCGTTGCGGTCTTTGCCCTTGCAGTGCTGCTTGACCAGCCGAGAATATGGATGTGGCGCAGAATCTCTTCCTGTCTTCCGGAGCCGAAGCCCCGGCTTTGAGAAGCGTATGGCGTAGTGTGAAATATCCTATTTGCACGTGATTTGTGCGATTTTCAACAATGGTTTTTAATTTTTCATTTTATATGTGTAAATTTGCGGATTAATTAAAAAACCTCACAAGATAATTATAAAATCACAGAGTCATGAATCTGTTTGATCAAGTCAGCGCCGACATAAAGTCGGCCATGCTCGCCAAGGACAAGGTGCGTCTGGAAGCGCTCCGCGGCATTAAGAAAGAGTTTATAGAAGCAAAGACGGCCAAGGGCGCCAGCGGTGACCTTAGTGACGATGCCGCTATGAAGATATTGGCCAAGATGGCCAAGCAGCGCCGTGAGACGGCCGAAATATACGCGCAGCAGAACCGCCCGGAACTTGCTGAGACGGAGCTGGCCGAAGCGGCCGTGATAGAAGGCTATCTGCCCAGCCCGCTCACCGAAGAGGAACTGACTGCGGAGCTGAAAAAGATAATAGCCGAGGTCGGCGCCACATCGGCCAAGGAGATGGGCCGTGTGATGGGCGTGGCTTCCAAGGCTCTGGCAGGAAAGGCCGACGGCAAGGCGATAAGCGCCAAGGTAAAGGAACTTCTGGCATAAATAATCAGGAAAAGAGATGCTTACACTTCAACAGATAAAGGAAAACCCACAGGGTGTGATAGAGCGCCTGGCCGTGAAGGGTTTTGACGGCAATGACGCTATAAACAATGTGATAGCTCTCGATGCCATGCGGCGCGAGCAGCAACTGAAAAATGACAATATCGCCGCCGAGCTTAAAAAACTTGCCGCGTCCATAGGAGCCCTGATGAAGCAGGGACAGAAGGAGCAGGCGGAGACGGCAAAGGCCACTGTGGCGGCTCTTAAGGAGCAGCAGAAGGAGATTGCCGACAAGTTGTCGGAAGCGGAAAACGGCATACGCGATATATTGCTTTCGGTGCCCAATCTGCCGTGTGCGGCTGTGCCTGCGGGCAAGACTGCCGCAGACAATGTGGTGGAAAAGACCGGCGGAAACATGCCTGATCTGCATGAAGGTGCCATGCCACACTGGGATCTCGCCAAGAAGTATAATCTGATTGATTTTGATCTGGGCGTGAAGATCACGGGAGCCGGCTTTCCGGTGTATATCGGCAAAGGAGCTAAACTGCAGCGCGCGCTGATACAGTTTTTCCTCGACAGCGCGTCGGATGCCGGATATCTGGAAGTGCAGCCCCCTTATGTGGTCAACGAAGCTTCCGGTTACGGCACCGGACAGCTGCCCGACAAGGAAGGGCAGATGTATCACTGTCAGTTCGACAATCTGTATCTGATCCCCACCGCTGAAGTTCCTGTGACTAATCTCTATCGTGACGTGATCATTCCCGGAGACCGTCTGCCGATAAAGAATTGCGCGTATTCGGCATGCTTCCGCCGTGAAGCCGGCAGCTATGGCAAGGATGTGCGCGGTCTGAACCGTCTTCATCAGTTTGACAAGGTGGAGATCGTGCGTATCGAGCGTCCGGAGGATTCATACGCGGCTCTTGAGGAGATGAAGGATCATGTGCAGGGGCTGCTTGACTCGCTGGGGCTGCCGTGGCATATCCTGCGTCTGTGCGGCGGTGACATGAGTTTCACGTCAGCAATCACATTTGACTTTGAGGTGTGGAGCGCGGCCCAGGAGCGCTGGCTCGAGGTGTCGTCCGTGTCCAATTTCGAGACGTATCAGGCCAACCGTCTGAAATGCCGTTTCCGCGGAGAGGACAAGAAAGTGCAGTTGTGTCATACGCTCAACGGATCGGCTTTGGCATTGCCCCGCATAATGGCCGCTTTGCTGGAGAACAATCAGACGCCTGAAGGCATCGTAGTGCCCGAATGTCTGCGTAAATACACAGGATTCGATATTATCGACTGATGGCGCTTGCGGAGGTTCACACCGAGGAGTTTTATCTGTCGGCAGGCGAGTGCGGCCCGGAGCAGACTCTTCCGGTGGCTCTGCTGGTGTCGCGTCTTATCGAAGTGGCTACGAATCATGCCAACGAGCTTGGCGTGGGCTATGAAAATCTCATAGCCCACGGCCAGACTTGGGTGCTGAGCCGCGTGGCCGTGGAGATGGACCGTTATCCCCGTGTCGACGAGCGTTATTCGGTGGTTACGTGGGTGGAGAAGTTGAATCGCCATTTCTCTACCCGTAACTTCATGATCGCCATGGCCGACGGTTCTGTGGCGGGTTATGCCCGCACCGTGTGGGTCGGCATCAATGTGGCCGACCGTACGTTGGCCGATATTTCACGGCTCGTACCTCTGGCCGATGTGGCTCTGCCGCAAAAGGAATGTCCCATTGCCGAAGTGTCGCGCCACCGTCCGGTGGCCGTGCCGGATCGATGTGCTGATTATTGTTTCCGGTATAGTGATATTGATTCCAACCGTCATGTCAATACTGTGAGATATGTGGAGCTCTTTCTCAACCAGTGGCCGCTTGAATTTCACGATTCCCATTGCATGAAGCGGCTGGAGATGAGTTTCATGCGCGAATCGTATTTCGGCGAGAAGGCGCAGGTGAGACTGGCAGAAACCGAATCGGCTGCATCGGCCGATATCTCTGTCGACGGCAGCATGCGCTGCCATTTTGAAATAAAATATGACGTAGCATCGACATGATTTGGATGGCATTTAAAGCGACATTATGCGAAGTCTGTAAGGCTTAGAGAGTGCTTTAGGATGGACGGATTATGCGGTGATTGTCTGTTGGCTATTGCCGGATGTATATGTGGGGGATTTCCTGAAAACTTAATGAATTACACACGTTAAGTAATTATAATTTACGATAAAGCACATTGGATTCTCGGGAAATTGTTTTACTTTTGTTGTTCACAGCTATTTAATAGCATGCATTACATGTAGCAAAAGCTTATGTAGTGTTGAACTTGTATTTTGAGATGGCTATATGTGGCCGTTAAGACTTTAAATATAACCTGATATTTTTGCCATGAAATTATCTGACCGCCGTTTTTATCCGTGGATGGTTGTGGGGCTGCTCTGGGTTGTGGCCCTGTTGAATTATATGGACCGCCAGATGCTGTCGACCATGCAGCAGTCTATCGGCATGTCTATTCCCGCAGTGAAGGATCCTGTGAATTTCGGCCGTCTCATGGCAATTTTTCTGTGGATATATGGATGCATAAGTCCGGCGGCAGGTGCCGTGGCCGACAGACTGAGCCGAAAATGGATTATTGTCGGCTCTCTGGGGGTTTGGAGCGCTGTGACGTGGCTCATGGGTTATTGTGAGACTTTTGAACAGATGTATTGGCTTCGCGCACTCATGGGCGTTAGCGAGGCGTTGTATATTCCGGCCGGACTGGCACTGATCGCGGATTATTTTACCGGGTCGGCCCGTTCGCTTGCCATAGGGGTACATATGACAGGCTTGTATATGGGGCAGGCTTTGGGTGGTTTTGGGGCAACTGCGGCGGCAGAATGGTCTTGGCAGTCCACGTTTCAGTGGTTTGGGGTTGTGGGTGTGGTCTATGCCGTGGTGCTCATGCTGCTGCTGTGCGAGAAGCGTGTTAAGACAGTGCCGGTGAAGGATAAAGGACGCGCGGCCGGAGGTGAGAGCGTGTGGCGCACGTTTGTCATGATTTTCAGCAATGGCGCTTTCTGGGTGATTCTTTTTGTGTTCGCATCGTCGTCTTTGCCGGGGTGGGGGACTAAAAACTGGCTTCCCACGTTGTTTGGCAACAGCCTTGGGCTGTCGGCGTCGGAGGCCGGCCCGCTGGCCACGATCACTATTGCCTTGTCGTCGTTTGTGGGCGTGATGGTGGGTGGCCCGCTGAGCGACCGCTGGGTGCGCCGTAATGTGCGCGGCCGCATATACACTTCGGCCATAGGTCTGTCTATGATGATTCCTGCGCTCGTGTGTATCGGTCTGGGACATGACGTCTATGCCGCGGCCGGGGCCGCTTTGCTTTTCGGTGTCGGCTACGGAATGTTCGACGCCAACAACATGCCCATACTTTGCCAGTTTGTGCCGTCGCACCGCAGGGCGTCGGCATACGGTCTGATGAATATGACAGGCGTTTTCATGGGGGCCGCTGTGACGGGACTGCTCGGCGGTCTGGTGTCGGATGGCAATCTTGGCGTCGGTTTCGCGCTGATGGGCGGGATAGTGGCGCTGGCTGTGGTGCTCCAACTTACATTGCTCAGGCCGCAATCCGACAATCTGGAGTGAAAACCAGACCGGCGGACAAATTCTATGGTTGGCTTAAAGGCTTTGATTGCAGCATTTTAATGCTTGCAGAAGAAAAAAGTAACAATTTTTGTTGTAGAAATGTTTGCACAGTTCAAAATCTTGCATTACCTTTGCACTCGCTAAGCCGCTAAAGAGTCGGCGGCGCAAAGCGACAGAAACTGCCTCTTTAGCTCAGTTGGCCAGAGCACGTGATTTGTAATCTCGGGGTCGTTGGTTCGAATCCGACAAGAGGCTCAAGCAAGCTGCATGGCAGTTAGAAAAATTGAAATTAGGGCGAATACCAGAGTGGCCAAATGGGGCAGACTGTAAATCTGCTGGTTTATACCTTCGGTGGTTCGAATCCATCTTCGCCCACAATGCGATAAACGCAAACTGCGGAAGTAGCTCAGTCGATAGAGCATCAGCCTTCCAAGCTGAGGGTCGCGGGTTTGAGCCCCGTCTTCCGCTCTAAGATTGACAATGGCAATGCCAATGTAGCTCAGGGGTAGAGCACTTCCTTGGTAAGGAAGAGGTCGCGGGTTCAAATCCCGCCATCGGCTCCAACTGGTAAAGCATGGCGCGCGATATGGCGCCAACCTCGGTGGTGTGACGAAAAGCGCTGTCGGGGTCTTTATAGTCAAAACGAAATCATTAATCATTCTATCAAAATAGCAAAGCTATGGCTAAAGAGAAATTCGAAAGAACCAAACCGCACGTGAATATCGGTACTATCGGTCACGTGGACCACGGTAAAACCACCCTCACCGCCGCTATCACCACCGTACTTGCAAAGAACGGCCTTTCTGAAGTGAAGTCTTTTGACCAGATCGACAACGCTCCCGAAGAAAAGGAACGCGGTATCACCATCAATACTTCTCACGTAGAGTATGAGACTAGTAACCGTCACTATGCTCACGTTGACTGCCCCGGACACGCTGACTATGTGAAGAACATGGTTACCGGTGCTGCTCAGATGGACGGCGCTATCATTGTGGTTGCTGCTACTGACGGTCCCATGCCCCAGACCCGCGAACACATCCTTCTGGCTCGCCAGGTGAACGTTCCCCGTATCGTTGTGTTCCTGAACAAGTGCGACATGGTTGATGACGAAGAAATGTTCGAACTCGTAGAAATGGAAATGCGCGACCTGCTCTCTTCCTACGAATACGATGGCGACAACACTCCCATTATCCGTGGCTCTGCTCTTGGTGCTCTCAATGGTGAACCCGAATGGGAAGCCAAGGTTATGGAGCTGATGGAAGCTGTGGACAACTGGATTCCCCTGCCTCCCCGCGACGTTGACAAACCCTTCCTGATGCCCGTCGAAGACGTGTTCTCGATCACAGGTCGTGGTACTGTTGCAACCGGCCGTATCGAAACCGGTATCGTTAAGGTTGGTGACGAAGTTCAGATCATGGGTCTCGGCGCAGACATGAAGTCGGTTGTAACCGGTGTTGAAATGTTCCGCAAGCTCCTCGATCAGGGTGAAGCCGGCGACAACGTTGGTCTGCTCCTCCGCGGTATCGACAAGAAGGATATCAAGCGTGGTATGGTAATCTGCCACCCCGGAGTCGTTAAGCCCCACAGCCGCTTCAAAGCATCTGTATATATCCTGAAGAAAGAAGAAGGTGGCCGTCACACTCCGTTCCACAACCACTATCGTCCTCAGTTCTACATCCGCACACTCGACGTGACCGGTGAGATCACTCTTCCCGAAGGCGTTGAAATGGTGATGCCCGGTGACCACGTTGAGATCATCGTCGAGCTCATCAACCCGGTAGCATGTGACCAGGGCCTGCGTTTCGCCATCCGTGAAGGCGGCCGCACCGTTGGTTCCGGTCAGATCACTGAGATCCTTGACTAATATCGGACTTATCGCAAGATAAACCATAAAAAGGTGGCCGGCTTTATCCGGTCGGCCACCTTACTTTAACATACGGGTTTAGCTCAGTCGGTAGAGCACTGGTCTCCAAAACCAGGTGTCGGGAGTTCGAGTCTCTCAACCCGTGCCAAATTATCACAAATGAAAAAACTGAAACTACTTACGGATCTTGAAGAGTCTTACACCGAGCTTCGGTATAAGACCTCTTGGCCTACCAGGACACAACTTGTCAAGAGCGCTATTATCGTGCTGATTGCTTCCATTATTATCGCATTGATAGTGCTGCTCATGGATCAGGTTGTCGATAACATCATGAAGCTGATTTACAGCTTTAAAAACTAATCCCTAACAAAACCTACTCAAACGAGTCATGGCTGAAAGTAAGAAAGCGTGGTACGTGCTGCGTGCCATTTCGGGCAAAGAAGCTAAGGTCAAGGAAGTGCTGGACGCTCAGATCCGCAATACAGACCTTGGTAACTATGTTTTTCAGGTACTGATTCCTACGGAAAAGGTTCTGGCAGTCCGCAACGGTAAGAAAGTCGTGAAAGAGCGTAATCTCTACAGCGGCTACGTGTTTATCGAAGCAGATCTCCGGGGAGAGGTTATTCACACACTTACCACCACCACCAATGTGATTGATTTTCTGCGCGGCCGCGACAAGGGTTCGAAGCCCGAAGTGCTCCGCGAAGCGGATGTCAAGCGTATGCTTGGCACCGTGGACGAACTCAATGACGAGATGGCTGAAGACGGAGTCAACGACTATATGGTCGGTGAGTCTGTTAAGGTGATCACCGGTGCCTTCAACGGTTTTATCGGTGAGATCGAGGAAGTGAACCGTGAAAAGAAGAAGCTGAAAGTCATGGTGAAGGTGTTCGGGCGTAAAACCCCGCTTGAACTGGACAATTCGCAAGTGGAACGGGAACTTAACCCCGACAAGTAAGAGACTCGATTATAAAGAATACAGGCGGTGCGGTTACGCGTACAGCCTTCTTTAATGTTTGAGAGAAAAATCTGCAAGTCGGTCCCGTCAGATTAAAACCCACAATATTCTAAATTTAGTGTAACACAATGGCTAAAGAAATTGCTGGACAGATCAAATTGCAAATCAAGGGTGGCGCTGCCAACCCCTCCCCTCCCGTAGGTCCCGCTCTCGGTTCCAAGGGTATTAACATCATGGAGTTTTGCAAGCAATTCAATGCCCGCACTCAGGACAAGGCCGGCAAAGTGCTTCCGGTTGTAATCACGTATTACACCGACAAGAGCTTTGACTTCGTCGTTAAGACTCCTCCGGTGGCCATCCAGTTGCTCGAAGCTACCAAGCTGAAGAGCGGCTCGGCCCAGCCCAACCGTAACAAGGTGGCTGAAGTGACCTGGGATCAGGTAAAGGCAATTGCTACAGACAAAATGCCCGATTTGAACTGTTTCTCTGTAGAATCGGCAATGCGTATGGTTGCCGGTACGGCCAGAAGCATGGGTATCACCGTAAAAGGCGAATTCCCCGGTAATAACTAATAAACTTGATTTTTCACATGGCAAAATTGACTAAGAATCAAAAGCTTGCAGCTGAGAAGATTGAGGCCGGGAAAGCGTACACTCTCGCAGAAGCATCGGAATTGGTGAAGGAAGTAAACTACGCCAAATTTGACGCTTCGCTTGATATTGACGTTCGTCTCGGTGTCGACCCTCGCAAGGCTAACCAGATGGTGCGTGGCGTGGTGACTCTGCCCCACGGCACCGGAAAAGAAATCAAAGTCCTCGTCCTCTGTAACTCCGACGCCGAAGCTGCTGCCAAGGCTGCGGGTGCCGACTATGTCGGTCTCGATGAATATATCGAGAAGATCAAGGGCGGATGGACCGATGTTGACGTGATCATCACTCAGCCCGCAATCATGGGCAAGATCGGTGCTCTCGGCCGCATCCTCGGTCCTCGTGGCTTGATGCCTAATCCCAAGAGCGGCACGGTGACCGTTGACGTCGCCAAAGCTGTGGAAGAGGTGAAAAAGGGTAAGATCGACTTCAAGGTTGATAAGAACGGTATCGTTCACTCGTCGATCGGCAAAATCTCCTTCTCTCCCGAGAAGATCCGCGATAATGCCCGCGAGTTCATCAACACCCTGATCCGCCTGAAACCCGCTGCCGCAAAGGGTACCTACATTAAGAGCATTTACCTCTCGAGCACCATGAGCCCCGGCATCAAGGTTGACTCCAAGAGCGTAGAAGAATAATCATCAAGTAACTGTAACCTGAACACCGAACATGAGAAAGGAAGAAAAGGCAGTCATTATTGACCGTATCGCCCAAGCTCTTAAGGAGTATAGCTGCTTTTACTTGGTAGAGACCAACGGACTTGACGCTGAAAAGACCAGCGCACTGCGCCGCGCCTGCAACAATGCCGACATCAAGCTGATGGTTGTGAAGAACACTCTTCTGCACAAGGCTCTCGAAACGATTGACGGAGATTTCACCGAACTGTACGGCACCCTCAAGGGTTCGACCTCGGTGATGTTCGCCAACGTTGGCAATGCTCCCGCAAAACTGATTAAGGACTTCGTGAAGAAAGACGACAAGCTGCCTGCGCTTAAGGCCGCTTACGTTGAGGAAACCGTATATGTCGGTGCTGACCAGCTTGACACTCTTGCATCCATCAAGAGCAAGAACGAGCTTATCGCCGATGTTGTGGCTCTTCTGCAGTCGCCCGCCAAGAACGTGGTTTCCGCTCTCCAGAGCGGCGCTACCAAGCTCCACGGCATTCTCGAGACTCTCTCTCAGAAGGAAGGCTAAACCTCTCAAATGTAGCCACTACAAGCATCAAAACACCAAAACAAGTCAATAACATCTAAACTTATAAAAAAATGGCAGATTTAAAAGCTTTTGCAGAACAACTTGTGAACCTCACCGTTAAGGAAGTGAACGAACTCGCTCAGATCCTCAAGGACGAGTATGGCATTGAACCCGCTGCTGCTGCAGTTGCAGTTGCTGCCGGCCCCGCTGCCGGTGCTCCCGCAGCCGAAGAGAAGACCTCTTTCGACGTGGTTCTGAAGAACGCCGGTGCCGGCAAGCTCGCTGTTGTGAAGCTCGTTAAGGAACTCACCGGTCTGGGCCTGAAGGAAGCCAAGGAAATGGTTGACGGTGCTCCCTCCGTGATCAAGGAAGGTGTTGCCAAGGCCGACGCTGAAGGCCTCAAGAAGCAGCTCGAAGAAGCCGGCGCTGAGGTTGAACTGAAATAAGATACCTGTTATTCAGGTCATTAGGTTAAGAGCCCTCGAGGAAGAGGACTCTTAACCTAATTGTGTTCTTTATTCATTTTTAGTTCCCCAAAACCTAATTTCCTTAGATGTCAGTTAACGAACAAAAGCCGCGCGTCAACTTCGCGACGGTGAAAAATCCTCTGCCCTACCCCGATTTTCTCGAGGTGCAGCTGAAGTCTTTCCATGACTTCCTGCAATTGGACACCGCGCCTGAAAAGCGCAACAACGAGGGCCTCTTCAAGGTGTTTTCCGAGAACTTCCCGATTGCGGACACACGAAATAATTTTGTCCTGGAGTTTCTCGACTATTATATCGATCCGCCGCGCTACACTATTGAAGAGTGTTTGACACGCGGTCTCACCTACAGCGTGCCCCTTAAGGCCAAACTGAAGCTTTATTGCACAGACCCTGATCACGAAGACTTTGATACGGTGATTCAGGACGTGTATCTCGGCCCGATCCCTTACATGACTGACAAGGGAACCTTTGTCATCAATGGCGCCGAGCGCGTTGTCGTGTCTCAGCTTCACCGTTCGCCGGGTGTGTTTTTCGGACAGAGCACCCATGCCAACGGCACCAAGCTCTATTCGGCCCGCATCATTCCTTTCCGCGGCTCGTGGATTGAGTTCGCCACCGACATCAACAATGTGATGTACGCTTACATCGACCGTAAGAAAAAATTGCCCGTGACTACTCTGTTGCGTGCTATCGGTCTTGAAAGCGACAAGGACATCATTGAAATTTTCGATCTGGCCGAAGAGGTCAAGGTCAACAAGACAAACCTCAAGAAGGCGGTGGGCCGCAAACTTGCCGCACGCGTGCTGCGTACGTGGATCGAGGACTTTGTCGACGAGGATACCGGCGAAGTTGTGTCGATCGAGCGCAACGACGTGATTCTCGACCGTGAGACAGTGCTTGAGGAAGACAATATCCAGGAGATTCTCGACAGCGGTGTGCAGACAGTGCTCCTCCACAAGGAGAACATCAACACCAGCGACTACTCCATCATCTTCAACACTCTTCAGAAAGATACTTCAAACTCCGAAAAGGAGGCCATACAATATATCTACAGGCAGCTGCGCAACGCGGAGCCGCCGGATGACGCGAGCGCACGCGAGGTCATCACCAACCTTTTCTTCTCCGAGAAGCGCTATGATCTCGGAGAGGTGGGCCGTTACCGCATCAACAAGAAGCTCGATCTGGGCACTTCGATGGATGTTCGTGTGCTCACCAAGGAAGACATCATCGCCATCATCAAATATCTGATCGAGCTGATCAACTCCAAGACCGATGTGGACGACATCGACCACCTGTCGAACCGTCGTGTGCGCACCGTGGGCGAGCAGCTCTACAATCAGTTCGGCGTGGGTCTGGCCCGCATGAGCCGCACCATCCGCGAACGCATGAACGTGCGCGACAACGAAGTCTTCACTCCCATCGACCTGATCAATGCCAAGACCATCTCGTCGGTGATCAACACATTCTTCGGCACAAACGCTCTGAGCCAGTTCATGGACCAGACAAACCCGCTGGCCGAAATCACCCACAAGCGCCGCATGTCGGCCCTGGGTCCCGGCGGTCTGTCGCGTGAGCGTGCCGGCTTCGAGGTGCGCGACGTGCACTATACCCACTACGGACGTCTGTGTCCGATCGAGACTCCTGAAGGCCCCAACATCGGTCTGATCTCGTCGCTTTGCGTGTATGCCAAGATCAATGATCTGGGATTCATCGAGACTCCCTACCGCAAGGTCGAGAATGCCCGTGTCAACCTCAACAATGACGAAGTGGTCTATCTGACCGCCGAAATCGAGGAGGGCAACATCATAGCCCAGGGCAACGCGCCTTTGCGCGAGGACGGCTCTTTCGTGCGTGACCGTGTCAAAGCGCGTCTGGACGCCGACTTCCCCGTGGTTGCTCCGGAAGAGGTGCAGCTCATGGACGTGTCGCCCACTCAGATCGCGTCTATCGCCGCATCGCTCATTCCGTTCCTGGAGCATGACGACGCCAACCGCGCGCTCATGGGATCGAACATGATGCGTCAGGCCGTGCCGCTGCTGCGCAGCGAAGCGCCCATCGTGGGCACCGGCCTGGAGGGTCAGCTCATTCGCGACAGCCGTACACAGGTCACTGCTGAAGGTGCCGGCGTCATCGAGTTTGTCGACGCTTCCACCATCCGCATCCGCTACGACCGCACCGAAGAGGAGGAATTCGTGGCATTCGAAAGCTCCGTAAAGGAATATCATATACCCAAGTTCCGCAAGACCAACCAGAGCACCACCATCGACCTCCGTCCTATCTGCGAGGTGGGTCAGCGTGTGGAAAACGGCACTATACTTACCGAAGGCTACTCGACTGAAAAAGGAGAGCTTGCTCTCGGACGTAACCTCAAGGTGGCGTTCATGCCTTGGAAGGGCTATAACTATGAGGATGCCATCGTGCTCAATGAGCGCGTGGTACGCGAGGATATCCTCACCTCGGTCCATGTCGACGAGTATCAGCTCGAAGTGCGTGAGACCAAGCGCGGCATGGAAGAGCTTACCAACGACATCCCCAACGTGAGCGAGGACGCTACCAAGGATCTGGACGAACGCGGCATAATCCGCGTGGGTGCCCATGTGATCCCCGGCGATATCATGATCGGTAAGATCACTCCCAAGGGCGAGAGCGATCCCACTCCCGAAGAAAAACTGCTGCGCGCCATTTTCGGTGACAAGGCAGGTGATGTGAAGGATGCCTCTCTCAAGGCTTCGCCTTCACTGAAAGGCGTGGTGATCGGCACCAACCTCTTTGCCCGCGCGGCCAAAAAGAAGAAAACCAAGAGCGCTAACGCACTTCTTCCCAAACTTGACGAGGAATATGAAGAAAAACTCGAGAAGCTGAAGGACGAACTGGTGCGCAAGCTGATGGTTCTGACCCAGAACAAGACCAGCCAGGGTGTCAAGGATTTCCTCGGCGTGGATGTGATTTCCAAAGGCCAGAAGTTTACCGCCGGCGCTCTCCGCGACATCAATTACGATACTGTCAACCTGAGCAAATGGACCACCGACACGCATAAGAACGACCTTATCCGTGCCACCATCGTGAATTATCTGCGCAAGTCCAAGGAGATCGACGCTGAATTGCGCCGCAAGAAATTCGACATCTCCATAGGCGACGAACTTCCCTCAGGCATCATGCAGCTTGCCAAGGTCTACATTGCCAAGAAGCGCAAGATCTCCGTGGGTGACAAAATGGCCGGACGTCACGGTAACAAAGGTATCGTGTCGCGTATCGTGCCGCAGGAAGACATGCCGTTCCTTTCCGACGGTACTCCCGTGGACATTGTCCTGAACCCTCTGGGTGTGCCTTCGCGAATGAACCTCGGTCAGATCTTTGAAACCGTGCTCGGATGGGCCGGTCGCGAACTCGGCGAGAAATTCGCCACCCCGATCTTCGACGGTGCGTCGCTTGACGACCTCAACGCTTGGACCGACCGCGCCGGACTGCCCCGCTACGGCAAGACCTATCTTTACGACGGCGGCACCGGCGAACGTTTCGACCAGCCGGCCACAGTGGGTGTGATCTACATGCTCAAACTCGGCCACATGGTTGAAGACAAGATGCACGCGCGCTCCATCGGCCCGTACTCGCTGATCACCCAGCAGCCTCTGGGCGGTAAGGCTCAGTTCGGCGGCCAGCGTTTCGGTGAGATGGAAGTGTGGGCGCTGGAAGCATTCGGCGCATCCCACATCCTTCAGGAGATTCTCACGATCAAGTCCGACGACGTCACAGGCCGTTCCAAGGCTTATGAAGCTATCGTCAAGGGCGACTCGATGCCGCAGGCCGGCATCCCCGAATCGCTCAACGTGCTTCTCCACGAACTCCGCGGTCTCGGTCTGAGCATCACCCTGGAATAAGTCAATCTCTCCAAGATTTCTCCAATCATATATTGAAGGATATAGCTATATGGCATTTAAAAAAGAAAACAAAATAAAGAACGGCTTCTCCAAGATCTCCATCGGGCTTGCATCGCCCGAGGAGATTCTGGAGAAATCCAGCGGTGAGGTCCTCAAGCCCGAAACCATCAACTACCGCACATACAAGCCCGAACGCGACGGCCTGTTCTGCGAACGCATTTTCGGTCCCGTGAAGGACTACGAATGTCATTGCGGAAAATACAAGCGCATCCGCTATAAAGGCATCGTGTGCGACCGTTGCGGCGTTGAGGTCACCGAGAAAAAGGTGCGTCGCGAGCGCGTCGGCCACATCAAGCTCGAGGTTCCTGTGGCCCACATCTGGTATTTCCGTTCGCTCCCCAACAAGATCGGCTATCTGCTCGGTCTGCCATCCAAGAAACTCGACGCGGTGATCTATTATGAACGCTACGTCGTGATTCAGCCGGGCGCTGCCGAAGATGTGGCTGAACTTGACCTGCTCACTGAAGAGGAATACTTCGACATTGTCGACAAGCTCCCCAAGGAGAACGCTCTGCTTGAAGATTCCGATCCCAACAAGTTCATCGCCAAGATGGGTGCGGAAGCCGTCTATGACCTGCTCACCCGTCTGGACCTTGACGAACTATCATATAAACTCCGCCACCAGGCCAACACCGACGGCTCGCAGCAGCGCAAGGCCGAGGCTCTGAAGCGCCTGCAGGTAGTTGAGTCGTTCCGTGCGAGCAAGGGCCGCAACAAGCCAGAATGGATGATTCTTCAGGCTGTGCCCGTGATCCCGCCGGAACTCCGTCCTCTGGTACCTCTGGACGGCGGACGTTTTGCCACCTCCGACCTCAACGACCTCTACCGTCGTGTAATCATCCGCAACAACCGTCTCAAACGCCTTGTGGAGATCAAGGCTCCCGAAGTGATCCTGCGCAATGAAAAGCGTATGCTTCAGGAAGCCGTTGACTCTCTGCTCGACAACTCGCGCAAGAGCTCAGCGGTGAAGACCGACGCCAACCGTCCTCTCAAGTCTCTTTCCGACTCTCTCAAGGGCAAGGCCGGTCGCTTCCGTCAGAACCTGCTCGGTAAGCGTGTGGACTATTCGGCCCGTTCGGTTATCGTCGTAGGCCCCGAACTGAAGATGCACGAGTGCGGTATTCCCAAATACATGGCTGCCGAACTCTACAAGCCCTTCGTGATCCGCAAGCTCATAGAGCGCGGCATTGTCAAGACTGTGAAATCGGCCAAAAAGATCGTGGACCGCAAGGAGCCGGTGGTATGGGACATCCTCGAGCATGTGATGAAAGGACATCCCGTCCTGCTCAACCGTGCCCCGACACTGCACCGTCTCGGCATACAGGCTTTCCAGCCCAAGATGATCGAAGGCAAGGCCATTCAGTTGCACCCGCTGGCATGTACGGCGTTCAACGCCGACTTCGACGGTGACCAGATGGCCGTGCACCTCCCTCTGGGCAACGAGGCCATTCTGGAAGCCCAGATGCTGATGCTCGGCGCCCACAATATTCTTAACCCTGCCAACGGTTCGCCTATCACGGTCCCCTCGCAGGACATGGTGCTCGGTCTGTACTACATCACCAAGCTCCGTCCCGGCGACAAGGGCGAAGGCTACAAATTCTACGGACCTGAAGAAGCCCGCATCGCCTATAATGAAGGCCGCGTTACACTCCATGCACCTGTTTCGGTGATTGTGGACGACGTGGACGAGCAGGGCAATCCCATACGCCATCTTGTAGAGCAGACCTCTGTGGGCCGTATCCTGGTCAACGAGTTCGTGCCGAAGGAGATCGGCTATGTCAACACCATCCTGTCCAAAAAATCGCTCCGCGACATCATATCGCGTGTGATCAAGAAATGTGGTATCCCCCGTTCGGCACGCTTCCTCGACGACATCAAGAACCTCGGTTACCAGATGGCCTTCAAGGGCGGTCTGTCCTTCAACCTCGGCGATGTGATCATTCCGGCCGAAAAAGAGGAAATGGTGCAGAAAGGCTACGAACAGGTACAGGAAGTGATGAATAACTACTCAATGGGCTTCATCACCAACAACGAACGCTACAACCAGATCATCGACATCTGGACACATGTGAACTCTTCACTGGCCAACACGCTGATGAAACAGCTCAGCGCCGACCAGCAGGGATTCAACCCCGTTTACATGATGCTTGATTCCGGTGCCCGTGGTTCGAAAGACCAGATCCGTCAGCTCTCAGGCATGCGTGGTCTTATGGCCAAACCCCAGAAGAGCGGCGCGGAAGGCGGTCAGATCATCGAAAACCCGATTCTTGCCAACTTTAAGGAAGGCCTGTCGGTGCTCGAATACTTCATCTCCACCCACGGTGCCCGTAAGGGTCTTGCCGACACCGCCTTGAAAACTGCCGACGCCGGTTATCTGACCCGTCGCCTTGTCGACGTGGCCCACGATGTGATCATCCGTGAAGAAGACTGCGGAACGCTCCGCGGACTCGTGTGCACCGAGATCAAGAACAACGACGAGGTAGTGGCTTCGCTCGGCGAGCGCATTCTCGGCCGTGTCAGCGTGCATGACGTCATAGATCCCACCACCGGCGAAATCATAGTGGCTGCCGGCGAGGAGATCAACGATGAGGCCGCCGACCGCATCAACGCTTCTCCGATCGAGAGCGTCGAGATCCGTTCGGTGCTCACCTGCGAGAGCAAGAGCGGTGTGTGCGCCAAGTGCTACGGCCGCAATCTTTCCAACCTCCGCATGGTGCAGAAAGGCGAGGCCGTGGGCGTTATCGCCGCACAGTCAATCGGTGAGCCTGGTACACAGCTTACCCTCCGTACCTTCCACGTCGGTGGTGTAGCATCGAATATCGCTGCCGTATCCACCGTCACTTCCCGCTATGAGGGTGTGCTCGAAATCGACGAGCTCCGCACCGTCACAACCGAGGAAGTCGGCCCCGAAGGCAAGCCTGTGGAAGTGGTCATCGGCCGTCTTGCGGAAATGCGCATTCTTGACCCCAAGACCCGCATGATGCTTACTTCGTCCACCATACCTTACGGTTCGAAACTTTACTTCTCCAGCGGCGACAACGTCAAGAAAGGCGATGTGATCTGCGAATGGGACCCCTTCAACGCCGTTATTGTCAGCGAAGTGGCCGGTAGCATCAAATTTGCCAATCTGGTGGAGAATGTCACATATCGAGTGGAAGCCGATGAACAGACCGGCCTGCGTGAAAAGATCGTCATCGAGTCGCGCGACCGCACCAAGGTGCCTGAAGCGAATATCGTTGATGCCAGTGGTGAGATCGTCAAGACTTACGCTCTGCCTGTAGGCGCCCACCTGATGGTGGACGAAGACGCCACACTCAAGCCCGGCGAAATCTTCGTGAAGATTCCGCGTGCAGCCGGCAATGCCGGTGACATCACCGGCGGTCTGCCCCGTGTGACCGAGCTTTTCGAAGCACGCAATCCGTCCAATCCCGCTATCGTATCGGAAATCGACGGTGAGGTTAACTTCGGCAAGGTCAAGCGCGGCAACCGAGAGATCTCCGTCACATCCAAGCTCGGCGAGGTCAAGAAATATCTTGTGCCCCTGTCCAAGCAGATACTTGTGCAGGAAAACGACTACGTGCGTGCCGGCACACCGCTCTCCGACGGTGCCACCACTCCCGACGATATCCTCAACATCATGGGCCCGACGGCCGTTCAGGAATATATCGTCAACGAGGTTCAGGATGTGTACCGCATGCAGGGTGTGAAGATCAACGACAAGCACTTTGAGGTCATTGTCCGCCAGATGATGCGCAAAGTCAACATCATTGATCCGGGCGACACCAACTTCCTTGAACAGCAGGTTGTCGACAAGCGTGATTTCATGGATGAAAACGACCGCATCTGGGGCAAGAAAGTGGTGATTGACGCCGGCGATTCCGAAAACGTCAAGCCCGGCATGATCATTACGGCCCGCCGTCTGCGCGACGAGAATTCCGCTCTGAAGCGCCGCGACCTCAAGCTGATCACGGTCCGCGAGGCTGTGCCCGCCACCTCCGAGCAGATACTTCAGGGTATCACCCGCGCTGCATTGCAGACCTCGAGCTTCATGTCGGCCGCATCGTTCCAGGAAACCACCAAGGTGCTCAACGAAGCTGCCATTCACGGTAAGACCGATACCCTTGAGGGCATGAAGGAAAATGTGATCTGCGGACATCTCATTCCCGCCGGCACCGGCCTGCGCGAGTATGAGCGCCTTGTGGTGACATCCAAAGATGACATCGAACCCCTTCTCAACGAAGACTGATCCTGACTTTTCGAACAGACTTTAGTCATACAAACCCCGGCGGCCCTGCATTCTTTCAATGCGGGGCCGTTTTGTTTATATAATATTCATGGTTGTGGTTGTATGTGTTGCGGGAAAAAGTAATTTTGCGGGGTAATAGACCAATCGGATCATGATAAAGAAACTGTTGATATTAGTTGCTTGGGCGCTTGTCGGCGTGGTTGTCGGGATGGTGCTGGCCATGACGGGCATAGCGGTTTTCACTGATATGACTTTCGGAGAGTTTGTCCGGCTGCTTGTCTCGCTGAACCCGGGAGAAGTCTTTGCCGCGGCTCTGTCAGGTGTGGCGCTGATGAAAGCCGGTCGCCTGATTGACCTTGAGCAGTGGGACGACGCTTATCGGGAGCATGAGATGCTCTATGGCCATAAGGAGGAGATAATGCCGCTGTATGTCCGCGAGATCGAGTGCGAGTTGCTGTTTCTGGCTCTTGTGACGGGCCGTATGGCTCAGGCCCGCGAACTTTATGGCTCGGACTCTCTGAGGAGTTATATCGGAAATTACCGCCGGATCATGTCGTCAAAGGAACGTCTGCTCTTTGCTGTGGCTCTGTTTATGGAGGAAGATCACGGCAAGGCGGCAGGAATATTAGATCAAGTCGGCAGCCACCGGAATGATTATCTGATGCAGGGTGAGGTGAAAAGTGATCTGGCGATTATGGAAAGTCTGCTTGCGAATGTTAAAAACGGCATGGGTAATCATAATGTGTCAGTGGTGTAATAAAAATGTAACATTGATGCCGTATCTTTGCAATGTACTCCTCGTCGGGTAATATACCAATCGTTATTCTTTGACTTAAAAGTCTGTCAAAAAAACACTATTCAAAGTAATCATTATCACATTCATTATAAAGCGGACCGTCGTGTTGATGGACCGCTTTGTTTATTTGGTGGTAAATCGTTAACTTTGTCCTCATAATAAACCTGACCGCAATTATGCCGCGCAAAATACTGATAGCTACGTCGACCCGTGCTGACTGGGGGCTTCTTTCCCCGGTGGCCCGTATGCTTGCCGATATGGCCGGAATCGAAGTGAAGGTCATGGCCACCAATATGCATCTGGATCCGGTGCGGGGCAACACGCTCGATGAGATCCGTGGCGACGGGTTTGAGCCGGTGGCGGCGTATATGCCCACCGGATATGCAACCGGAGCCGATGCCGCCCGGGCCATGGCCGACGGAGCGCGCAGTGCCGCCGACGTGATTGAGGGCGAATCGCCTGACATTGTAGTGGTGCTTGGCGACAGGTTTGAGATACTCGGGATTGCCGCCGTCGCCAACGTGATGAGAGTGCCTGTGGTCCATATTTCCGGTGGAGAGGTGACCGAAGGCGCTTTTGACGATAATTTCCGCCATGCCGTCACCAAACTTTCGGCGCTGCATCTTGTATCTACGGCAGACTATCGCCGGCGCGTGATCCAGCTTGGCGAGGAGCCGGACCGTGTGATCGACACCGGCGCTCTCGGGGTGGCCAACGTGATGGAGGATACCGGACTGACCGTCGGTGAGCTTGAAGCTGACATAGATTTCCATTTTTTTCCTGTGTCTCTGCTGGTCACTCTGCACCCGGCCACTCTGTCGGATATTCCTGCCAGAGAGTCGGTGTCCCATCTGCTGGCGGCGCTTGACCGTTTTCCGGATATAAACCTCCTGTTCACCTATCCCAATAACGATCCGGAGGGAGAAGAGATAATACGGGCCATAGACGCCTATGCCGCGGCTGACCGTGCAGGGCGTGTCAGGGTGGTCCCATCGCTCGGACGTCGCCGCTATCACACGGCGCTTCGCGGTGTAAGCGCCGTGGTCGGCAACAGCAGTTCCGGCATCATGGAAGTGCCGTCGGCCGGCATACCCACCGTTGACATAGGCATCCGTCAGCGCGGACGCCTTTCGCCTGCCAGTGTGATCCATTGCGATGACTCGGCCGATGCTATCGCCGCAGCCATAGCCCGCGCGCTTGAAACCGACTGCTCCGGCATGGCCAATCCGTATTACAAGCCCGACACCGTCAAACTCATTGCCGACGCCATAGCCTATACGCCGATGGAGCTGTTGCGCCGGCCGAAACGCTTTTATGACCTGTCATGACACCGCTTTTCATCATACCCGCCCGCGGCGGCAGCAAATCCATTCCCGGCAAAAACATCAAACCGCTGTGTGGCAAGCCGCTGATAGCCTATTCGATCGAGTCGGCTCTGGCGCTGGCTCCGCAGAGCCGTGTCATAGTCACGACCGACTCTGACGATATTGCCGCCTGTGCCCGGAAATATGGCGTCGACAACCCTTATATGCGGCCGGAATCACTGGCTTCCGACACAGCAGGCTCCCGCGAGGTCATGCTCGACGCTATGGACGAAGCCGCAAGACGTGGTGTTGATTTCGACTGCGTGGTGCTGCTTCAGCCCACGTCACCGCTGCGCACCGTGGCCGACATACAGGCTGCTCTTGACGCGTATGCTCCGTCGGTCGACATGGCCGTGACAGTTGCTTCGGCAAGCTGCAATCCATATTATGACTGTTTTGAGACCGGCGCCGACGGATTTCTCAGGGTGAGCAAGGGCGAGGGGCTTCTAACCCGTCGCCAGCAGGCTCCTCCGGCATGGCAGTATAACGGCGCCGTATATGTGATAAATCCCGGATCGCTTCGCCGCTATGCCATGGGCGCCTTTCCCAAAAGGGTGGGGGTGGAAATGCCGCGAGAGCGGAGTATCGACATCGATTCGCCTACGGACTGGATTGTGGCCGAAGCGCTGATGGGAAACCGCAGGGGCGGATAACACGTTGTAGGAGTATATATGCTGACAAAGATGACAGGACATGATTTGCCCGACAGGCACATAATATCTTCAGATGCCTCGCTCCGGGTGGCGCTGGAGACGCTCAACAGTCTCTCCGGAGAAGTGATGACGCTGCTGGTCACCGATTCCGGCGGCAGAATGGTGGGGACCCTTACCGACGGGGATGTGCGCAGGGCGCTGCTTGCGGGAGTCACACTGGACCGGCCGGTGGAGAGTGCCATGCACCGTGCTTTCCGCTCCGTGCGGCAGGAATCGGATCCGGCCGACATCAGGCGCATCCGTGAAAGCGGCATATCTTTGCTTCCGGTTCTGGATGCGGACGGACGCATAGTTTCGGTCATCGACCTGCGCAGGCAGACTACCCGACTGCCTGTAAGGGCCGTGCTCATGGCCGGCGGCCGTGGCGAACGCCTGCGCCCGCTCACCGACTCTGTGCCCAAGCCGCTGCTGCGGGTAGCCGACAGGTGCATAATCGACATCAACATAGAGTCTCTGCAGCGGTGCGGCATTGAAGACATCACGGTGACGGTGCGCTATCTGGCCGAGCAGATCGAACGTCATTTCAGCTCCACGCCGGTGAAATGCATTCGTGAAGACGAGCCGCTCGGCACCATAGGTGCGCTCTCGCTGCTTCCCGCAGTCGATCCGCAGGCGTCGACCCTGCTGATGAACAGTGACCTGTTCACCTCCATATCATTTGAAGAATTCTATCTGCGCCATATCGAAACCGGTGCGGATATAACGATAGCCACAGTGCCCCACACCGTAAGCATTCCGTTTGCCATCCTTTCCGTCGATGGCGATAGGGTGACCGGCATAGAGGAAAAACCCACATATACCCACTATGCCAATGCCGGCATTTATCTGATCCGCAACAGTCTGGTCAATGATATGCCGCAACATCGGCTCGATGCTCCCGATTTCATTGCCGGAGCTATCGGGGCGGGTGCGAAAGTGAGCTATTTTCCAATTTCCGGCACATGGCTCGATATCGGCACGCCTGCCGATTTCCGCCAGGCGTGCGAGGTGATGCGCCATCACCGCAACCTTTCTCCTCTGTAAATTAAAAACCTAAAAAAAAAGACAAACCAGCAATGGCCGATTCAAATTTCATAGACTACGTTAAGATACAATGCCGTTCAGGCAAAGGCGGAGCAGGCTCGCGCCACTTCCACCGTGCCAAATATGTGCCTAAAGGAGGTCCGGACGGCGGCGACGGCGGCCGCGGCGGCCATGTGATCCTCCGCGGCAACCGCAATATGTGGACTCTGCTTCCGCTCAGATACCGCCGTCATGTTTTCGCCACAAACGGACAGAGTGGCGGTGCGGGACGCTCGTTCGGCAAGGACGGGGAGGACGCGCTGATAGAAGTGCCGTGCGGCACAGTGGTGTTTGATGCGGAAACCGGAGAATATCTCACAGAAGTGACCGACGACGGTCAGGAGATAAAGCTGCTCCGCGGTGGTCGCGGCGGTCTGGGCAACTGGCATTTCGCCACAGCCACCAACCGCACTCCGCGCTATGCGCAGCCCGGTGAGCCGGCTATTGAAAAGACGGTGATTCTTGAACTTAAACTGCTGGCAGACGTGGGTCTGGTGGGCTTCCCCAATGCCGGTAAATCCACTCTGCTGTCGGCTGTGAGCGCCGCGCGTCCGAAAATCGCCGACTATCCTTTCACCACCATGGAGCCGCAGCTCGGCATCGTGAGCTATCGCGACAACCGCTCCTTTGTCATGGCCGACATACCGGGCATTATCGAGGGGGCGAGCGAGGGACGCGGACTGGGCCTGCGTTTTCTGCGTCATATCGAGCGCAATGCCGTGCTGCTGTTTATGGTGCCGGCTGATTCGGACGACATCATGGCCGAGTATGAGGTGCTGCTCAACGAGCTTCGGGAGTTCAATCCCGACCTGATGGATAAGCCGCGTGTGCTTGCCATCTCCAAGTCAGACATGCTTGACGATGAGCTGATTGCTGAAATCGAAGAGACTCTGCCGGAAGATCTGCCGCACGTGTTCATTTCCGCTGTGACAGGCATGGGGCTTATGCCGCTCAAAGACATGCTGTGGCGCGAAATCACGTCCGATGCCAACCGGCTTGCCACATCGTCGATCACCCACCGCCCGCTTGACGGACATCACCGCGTCACGGAGGAGGATGAATTTATATTCGAACCGGTTGCGGCCGCAGGTCCCGATGATGACGACGAGCTGTATGACCCCGATGACGATTTCGATGAATTTGATTTCGAGGATACGGAAAACTGAATAAAGCACAGGCGCGGACGACTTCAATGGTCTCTGCGCCTGTGTGGTATTTGAGGAAGATGCGACCGGCGTCAGTGACGTAATCTGACAATGCGGTCGGCATCCACTTCCACCCCTTCGGGCACGATTGCCACCGTGACGCGGCCTATGATCTCGTGCACGGGGCCTGTGGCGAAGAGGACGGAGACGCTTCCGTCCATAGTCTCGGCGATAAATCCGCGGTCAATGCCGGTCACGCTCACTCCTCCGGGAATTGCGGGGAGTATGTTGCCGGCTGACAGCATGCTCACCGGCCGGCCGTCGGCAAATGCCGCGCGGTTTTCGGGATTATCGGCCAGAACGAATGAGCGTACACGGTTTTCAGCCATCGAGAAGATCTCGTCGCAGACGGTCAGATTGAAGAATGCGGCCGGCATGCCCGGATTGGCGCTGAGCACTTCCGACAGGCGTCCGTCGGGGTCGCTGTCCACATTGAACGCGAGCACGGCGCCCGGCAGTGTCACCGCCCACGCCCGGTCGGACACCGGTATTGTCTTAATTGTTGTCATCTCTGTCAAACTGATCGGGAATGTGGATCACAAGGCCGTCGTAGGCCAGTTTCACGCCGTCGGGCAGACGGAGCGACGCTTCCGCATGAGGTCCCATGTCGTGGCTCATGTGAGTTATATATGCTATCCTGGGTTTCACTTCCGCAATTACTTCAAGGGCCTGCTGAAGGTTGAAGTGCGAGATATGGTCTTTGATGCGCAGGGCGTTGATCACAAGGGTGTCGATGCCGCGTATCAGCTCCAGCGTGGAGTCGGGTATCTTCTTGGCGTCGGTGATGTAGGCCAGATTGTCCATCTTGAATCCGACTATGGGCAGACGGTGGTGCATCACGGGCAGCGGCACCACCTCGAGGTCGGCCACAACAAAAGGTTTGGTGGAGATTTCGGTGATGTTCAGCGCTGGCACTCCCGGGTAGGGTACCTCGGCGAAACAATAGGGCACCCTGTCGCGCAGGTCGCCGGCCACATCGGCGCGGCAGTATATCGGGAAGCCGTCGCCCATGGCGCAGTAAGGTCGCAGGTCGTCCACTCCGCCCACGTGGTCATAATGGCTGTGTGTGATCATCAGCGCTTCGAGCATCGGACTGCCGCATTCAAGCATCTGCTGTCTGAAATCCGGTCCGCAGTCGATCAGTATGTTTTTGTCCTTGTATGTGACCATGGCCGACGATCTGAGACGCTTGTCGTGTTCGTCGCGGCTCTGGCAGGTGGGACAGTTGCACATTATCTGGGGCACTCCGGTGCTGGTGCCTGTGCCAAGGAATCTGAGTTTCATAGACAATAAACAGTTGGGATTTATACGTGAATTTTATTGACAGAACGTTGAAATTAACAAAAAAGTTTAGATTTAAGGAAATAAACGTTAACTTTGTGGATATTTACGTCTTAACACATACATTTCAATAGATGAGAAAGTATCTGTCGATTCCGTTGCTGGCATTTGCCGTATGTGCGTCGGCAACCGTTTCCGCTCCTCTGACTGGGAAGTGGAGCTCTTCGGATCCGGTAGCTGTGCGCGCTCCGTTTATGAATGATTCCGTCAGCCCGCAGGGCGATACGTTTAAATTTTCCTCCTTGCTTTCGTCAGGTCTGCGCCACAAGATCGGCGAAGGGACGATGCTTGTGCCGGATACTGCGGGCGTGATCGCTCTGTCGGTGCCCGGGTCGGACGGTACGCTGCGCGTGCTCCAGACCCGTATGCGCTCCTCGCGTTTTGCCAAGGGAACGCTCAAGGTCACCTCTCCGCTGGCGTTTAAAGTGACGGTAGACGGATCGGATCTGATCACCAAGCAGTCGGTGGAGAAAGACAGTGTCACGGCCGCGTCCATGGCATCCGGGACCATGCGTCTGGAACCGGAGCACGATGTGACGGTTGCTGTCAGGGTACTTGCTCTGGCTTCTGATTCAGTGGCAAATCCTACGGTGAAAGTGGAATTCGTGCCTGACGAGACATATTCAGGCGTTGAAATAGTGTCGGGGGCAGACATGAAGCGCCGATTTGCACTTGACGACACCGAGTTCGGCAACCGTGTGAGCGGAATGTCCATGAGTCCTGACGGACGTTATCTGATCACGCAGTATTACAACTATCACTCACGAGACAGATGGCGGACATATTCCACCCTCACCGACCTCAAGACCGGAAAGGTAATCAATGCCAATCTGAATTGGGCCGTGAAATGGATGCCTGAAGGCTGCGGACTGTATTACACGGTCAAAGCTCCCGAGGGCTTTGACATGATAACGGTAGATCCGGTCACCGGAGCCGAAACAGTGGCTTATACCTCCATCCCATCCGACAGTTTCACGTGGAGTCCTGCCGGAGACTATATGATCTATACACGTCAGGATGAAGGAGTGAAAGAATCGGGTCCGCTGCGCCGCTATGCCACACCCGACGACCGTCAGCCGGGCAACCGAAACCGCTCTTTCCTGATGAAATATGACCCGGCCACCGGCCTTAGCGAGCAGCTTACCTTTGGCAATCACTCCACGTGGCTAATGGACATAAGTCCCGACGGCAAGCGTCTGCTTGTGTCCACTTCGCGCGAGACTCCCACGGTCCGCCCGTTTTACGAGAACACTATCTATCAGCTTGACCTTGCTTCGCTTAAAGCCGACACTCTGGTGCCGGCCGGTCGGCAGTTTGTGTCCGGGGGCATGTATTCGCCCGATGGCGGCCGCATTCTCTTTACAGGCTCTCCGGCGTCGTTCGGCGGCATAGGCAACAACAGCGGAGACCATCCGTTGCCCAACGATTTCGACATACAGCTTTTTGTGATGGATCTGGACTCGCGCAAGGTCCAGGCCGTGTCGCGCGACTTTGATCCGTCGGTCAAGAGCGTGTGTTGCTGGAATGCGGCCGACGGCCGTGTGTATTTCATCGGCGAGGACGGGTTCTATAACCGTATCTATGCCTTTGACCCGTCGTCGGGACGGTTTGACACCCTGCCTGCCGATGTGGACAATGTGCAGGCCATGACCATGGGCGACAGCTCGGCTCAGCGTCTGGCATATTTCGGCCAGGGATATGAGTATGCCGGCAAAGCCTGTGTCTACGATCTGAAGCGCCGCACCGGCACTCTGCTTGCCGATCCCCGGGCCAAGCGTCTCGGAGAAATCCAGCTCGGCAAAGTCGAGCCGTGGAAATTCACTGCGTCCGACGGGTCGGAGATTGACGGGGTGATCTGCTATCCTCCCGATTTTGATCCGGACAAGAAATATCCGCTCATAGTCTATTACTACGGTGGCACATCGCCATCTCAGCGGTCCATCACCCAGCCCTATACTCCACAGCTTTTCGCTTCGCGCGATTATGTGGTCTATGTGCTCAACCCCTCCGGTACCACCGGCTACGGACAGGAGTTTTCGGCACGCCATGTCAATGCGTGGGGCAAGCGGACCGCCGACGAGATCATCGAGGGTGTGAAGAAATTCACAGAAGCGCATCCGTTTGTCAATCCTGACAGGATCGGCTGTCTCGGCGCAAGCTACGGCGGGTTCATGACGCAGTATCTGCAGACTCTCACCGACATGTTTGCCGCAGCCGTCTCCCATGCCGGCATATCCAACGTGGCCAGCTACTGGGGCGAAGGCTACTGGGGCTACAGCTATAACGGCGTTGCCGCGGCTGATTCCTATCCGTGGTCTGATCCGGAGCTGTATACCGGACAAGGCTCGCTGTTCAACGCCGACAAGATAGACACTCCGCTGCTGCTGCTTCACGGCACGGCCGACACTAATGTGCCGGTGGGCGAGAGCATCCAGCTGTTCAACGCCCTGCGTATTCTCGGTAAGGAAGTTGAGTTTGTGAGTGTGGACGGCGAGAATCATTTCATTTCCGATTACCCCAAACGAATCCTCTGGCAGAACACCATTATGGCGTGGTTTGCCCGATGGCTTCAGGATGACCCGTCGTGGTGGAATGATCTCTATCCGCAGCGCAATCTCTGATAACACAGTCTATCGACGCAAATATGATTCATACTATAATTCGTAACTTTAAATCTAATAAATCATGCAACTATTGAAGACTTTATTGCCTTCGTTGTCTGTGGCGGCGGCAATCGTGGCGCCTTGTCATGTAAGGGCGGATGTGGCCCATCTGCTTCCTAAAGTCAAGGAGCTGAGTGTAAATGAAGGCAGTATGCCTTTGTCATCCCTGTCGATTGATGATCCGCAGCATACCGTGGCTCTTGAACGGTATCTGAAGGAGGCCGGGGCCGATGTGACCGGCGGCAAAGGCCTGCCTGTCACCGTCGAGTATGTCGACGTTATTCCCGGCGTGTTCCGACATGACTTTTCCGATTATCCGGATGAGGAATACAATCTTGTAATCACTGCTGACGGTGTTAGGATCAAGGCAGTGTCCACCGCCGGAGTGATACGTGCGGCGCAGACCATATCGCAACTGGCCATAGACCGCAACGGCTCTTTGCCGTGCGTTGAGATCACCGACTGGCCGGCGTTCAAGGTGCGTGGATATATGCACGATGTAGGCCGTTCGTTTCTTGAGTATGAAACCCTGCTGCGCCACATTGATCTGCTGGCTCATTTCAAAATCAATACATTTCATTGGCATCTCACTGAAAATCAGGCATGGCGTTTTGAGGTCGACGGATATCCGCAGCTTACTTCGGACGAGAGCATGACACGCTATCCGGGCAAATATTATACACAGGAGCAATGTTCGGCACTGGCAAAATATGCCGCTGACCGTGGTGTCATGGTCATTCCGGAAATTGATATGCCCGGCCATAGCGCGGCATTTACTCGGGCCATGGGCTTCTCTATGCAGACCGATCAGGGAATCGTGGTGCTCAAAGAAGCTCTCCGGCAGCTTGCAGAGACATTTGCCGACGCGCCCTACATCCACATCGGTGCGGATGAGGTGTCGCTGACCTATCCCGGTTTCCTTGAGATAATGACCAAATATGTTCAGGATACTCTGCACCGCAAGGTTGTGGTGTGGAATCCGATCAGCAATTTCACCATTACTGATAAAACAGGGTTTGACATGACCACCACATGGCATCCTACTGGAAGAGCCGTGACAGGCATACCTAATGTCGACACCCGTTATAATTACGCCAATCTGCTGGATATGTTTGCTGATCCCGTAGGTCTTTTCCGTAGCACTATCTATCATGAACCTCAGGGAACTAAGGATGTAGTGGGGTCGATTACCGCGCTGTGGAACGACCGCAAGATGGCTACGGAAGAAGATATTGTAAGGCAGAATAATTTTTATGTTGTGGCTTTGGTCAACAGTGAGCGTGCGTGGGTCGGCGGACGTAAACAGTATATCGAGCAGGGTGGCGCGATGCTGCCTTTGGCCGGAGAGGAATTTAATGATTTCGCCGATTGGGAACAACGGTTCCTGCTGCATAAGAACGGAATTCTTAAGGATGAGTCCATCCCTTACGTGCGTCAGACAAATATACGCTGGCGTATCACCGAACCGATGCCGCACGGAGGTGATGTGGATGCCGTGTTGCCGCCTGAGACTGCCGAACCGGCCAAGAGCTACCAATACAAAGGCAAGACCTACGGCACACGCCAGGCTGCCGGTGCCGCCGTGTATCTGCGACACAGCTGGGGCGATTATGTGAAAGCCCTGTTTAAAAACAGTCCGGCGGACAATGTGACCAGCTATGCCTATACCTACGTTTATTCGCCTGTGGAACAGACGGTCGGTGCGTTTATCGAGTTCCAGACCTACGGCCGCAGTGAGGTGTATGCATCTCCCATGCCCGGTGAATGGGACCGCAAAGGCTCCGATATATGGATCAACGATCAGCGTATAGATCCTCCGACGTGGATCGGATCGACTACTCCGGGATCGATAAACCATGAAGATCTGCTCGGCAATCAGAATTTCACGGCGAGGGAGCCGTCGCGCGTGCAGCTTAAAGAAGGATGGAACAAGGTGCTGATCAAGCTGCCATACTGCCATCTGCCCAACATCAGGCTGAACCAGTGGATGTTTACTTTTGTTCTGACCGATCTTGAGGGCAAGAATGCTCTTGATGGGGTGATCTACAGCCCCGACAAACTCACGGACGAGAATGCCGAGACTCTTAACGCAGTGGTTGAAGAGACCGAAGCGTGGATAAGTTCCATGTTCAAGGATGTCCCCGGATATTATGACAGGAATATGGCCGCAGGTCTCATTGCCCTGATCGAAGAAGTGAAAGGGACTTTCAACGACGATCTCAGCAAGGAGCAGAGAGACGCGCAGATCGAGCAACTGATTCAAGAGCGTGATAAACTTGAGACGGCACTTGCTTCCGCCAGTATCATCCAGCCCCGTCAGTTTACAGACTGGGGCAGTGATATGGTCTACTATCTGTCGACCCCTAATCGTGACAACCGCTATCTCACCGGCTACGGCAAAGATGCCAAGGCCAAGGGTGACGGCGCGCCTTCCGAAGCGGCCGGGTGGATATTCAAGGAGCGGACAGACAGTAAATGGGATATAGTTAACTATGCTGACGGCACATTTCTCAGTGCGCAGTCCAATTTTAACAGTCCTATATACACCCGTGCCGGCCGCCCTGATTCCGGGTGGGAAGTGAAACCGGCATCGGAACTTGGTCTTGTGATAATTACGAGCGGTTCCGCACAGCTCAATCAGACAAATTCAGGTCTGCAGTATGATATATACAACTGGGGCAACGGCAACAACATCTCGGACACCGGATGTCAGTATGCCTTTACTGTTGCCGATGATCTGATACCCTCTTCGGTGCAGGAGATACCCGGAGATGCCAGTGGATATCATGACGGCGCTCTGTATGATCTGGCAGGGCGTCGGTGTCCCGACGGCGTAGCTACAACCCCCGGAGTGTATATCTCTAATGGTCGTAAAATCGTGATCCGCTGAGAATTGCATATGATTTTAGCGGGAGCGGTCTGACATCAGACCGCTCCCGCTCTGTTTATATAATATATACATCTTATCGCAGGCCGGCAGTGCGGTTGAGAGTGGCCAGAGTGCGGTGGTAGTTCAGAAGCATGGCCAGATGGTCCATGCACAGGCGCAGATAGTCGTTGACTTCTCCGAGATAGACGTGCTGCGACATCTGCCCGCCGCGATATGCGCGTTCGAGCAGAGCCAGATAGTCATCTTTTTCGAATATTTCGTGATAGGCGTCTATCTGGCGCTTCATTTTTACTGCGGATCTGACGTCGGATATGATGGCCGAGCGTCGGGCCAGCCGTAGCCCGTCGAGTTCATAGCTGCGGGCCAGAGCTTCGGCTTCGGCGGCTTTCTTGTTGTTGCGGGTGGAGAATACAGGCAGGGTCAGGCCAACGGAGAAGCCGTTGAAATTCTCGTCGCCTTCGGTTTCGTGTACATAGCCCACGGAGAATCCCGGAAAGCGTTTCATTCCTTCGGCGCGAGCCGTCAGCCGACTTGCTTCGGCAGCTTCTGTCATGGCCAGCAGAGTGGGGTCGGCGGCTTCCAGATATTCTCTCTCTGACAGAAAGATCTGACCGGGATACTGGCGCAGGCCTTCGGTGTCGATGGCTTCGCCGCCGTTGAGCGCGGCCAGATCCGCGCTTAGTCGGCTCACTTCGTTGAGCGCGTCGTCGAGCTGGACGGAGAGATTGAAGCGCTCGAACTGCAGTTTCCTGACGTCGAGGATCGTGGCGTTGCCGGAAGCGTACATGCGGTCGGTCAGAGCTATGAGCGAGTCCATGTTGGCGCTTATGCGGGTGAGTGCGTCAACCTGTTTGTTGGCGTTAACTATGTCGAGCAGCAGCAGCCTTGTTTCCAGCTCTTTGTCGAGCACTTTGGCTTCATGCTCGCGTTGCAGGGCCGAGCGGCCTGCTCTGGCAGCCTTGTTTCTGGCTGCGTAGACTCCGGGCCATTCGAAACTTTGCGACACGGACAGGCCCCATTTGTTGCCGGTATCGGCGGTGGTGCCCCAGGCGCGGTCGAATTCCACTTCCGGGTCCTGCAGATTGTTTTCCGCACCGAGACTTAGTCCTGCGGCTCTGGCACTTTCGGCTTGCGAGGCCAGATCGGGGTTGTTGGCGATGACTGACGATATTATCGTCTGGAAATCCGGCGAAGGCTGGCCGGCTGAGCATACGGGAGTCAGGAACGAGAGGGACGCGGATAGAATCAGTGTCTGTAGTTTCATTTGTTTTCTTTACGTTGGTTCATGATGGTGTATATAGCAGGGACCACAAAGACATTGAGTACGGTAGAGGACACGAGTCCGCCGAGAATCACGATAGCCATTGGCGACTGGATCTCGTTGCCGGGCTTGTCGCCGTTGATCGCCAGAGGAAGCAGGGCCAGGGCCGATGTCAGCGCGGTCATGACGATGGGCAGCAGACGGTCTGCAGAGCCTTTCATCACTCGTTCGGCCAACGGGATGCCGTGGGCATGCAGATCGTTGTAGCGCGACATGAGCAGCATGCCGTTGCGGGTGGATATGCCCATAAGCGAGATGAAGCCGATGATGGCCGGGATGTTGACCTCGGAGCCTGTGGCCATGAGCATGAACACGCCGCCTATTATCGCCAGCGGCATGTTGAGCAGGATCAGAAGCGACTGGCCTATGTTGCGGAACTCGCCGTAGAGCAACATAAGGATCAGCAGCAGTGAGCCGATCGAAGTGATTAGCAGGGTGCGTGACGCCGCGGCTTCGTTTTCGAACTGGCCGCCGTAGGTCACATAGTAGTTTTCGGGCAGTGTGACCTGTGAGCCTACGGCTTCGCGTATGTCGTCGACCACACTGCGCAGGTCGCGTCCGTCGGTGTTGGCCGATATTATCACACGGCGTTTGGCATCCTCGCGGTTGATGGCGTTTGGTCCGGACGACGAGCGCAGTTCGGCCACTGTCGACAGCGGTATCTTGCCGACGTTGGAGTCGATGGACAGGGCGCCGATGGCGTCGAGGGAGTTGCGGGAGTCGGGGCGCAGCACCACGGTCAGGTCGTAGGGCATGCCGTCGGCTCCGTAGACCTGCGACACCCTTTCGCCGCCGAGCGCCATCGATATAAACCGGCGGAATTCCGGCATGGTTATGCCGTAGCGGGCAAGCAGTTCGCGCCGAGGTTTGATGGTCAGTTCAGGACGTTCGACCTGCTGCTCGATGTTGACGTCGGCCACGCCATCGACCGTCTTTATGGCAGCCTGGATCTGTTTGCCGGTGCGGAACATGGTGTTCAGGTCGTCGCCGAATAGCTTTACGGCGATCTGGGCCTGTGTGCCCGAGAGCATGGCGTCGATGCGGTGCGATATGGGCTGTCCGATCTCCACGACAGCACCGGGGAGTTCCGACAGTCGTTCACGCAGTTCGCGCGTCATCTCCTGCCGGCTGCGTCCCGACAGGGTGTAGGGAGCCTCGATCTCGCTGACGTTCACCCCGAGGGAATGCTCGTCGAGTTCGGCTCGACCGGTTTTGCGGGCCACAGTCCGTACTTCGGGCACGGAGAGGATGATCCGTTCGGCTTCGCGCCCGATTTTGTCGCTTTCGTCGAGCGAGATGCCGGGCAGGGTGGACACGTTGATGGTGAGCGAACCTTCGTTGAATCCGGGCAGGAATCCGCGTCCGAGGGAGAAGAAACCTGCGAGAGCCAGCAGAAAGAGCACGGCTGTGCCCCATATCAGTGATTTCGGGTGGTGCAGTGCGCGGGTCAGTGCGGTGGAATATGCGGCTCGCATCTTGCGCGAGAGCCATGGTTCGCGGCTCATAGCGGCGTTCTGCGTGCTGTTGCCGAGCAGGTAGTGGCAGAGCACCGGAGTGAGTGTCAGAGCCACGATAGTCGATGCGATGAGCGATACCACAAAGGCCACGCCCAGAGGAATGAGCATGCGGCCTTCGATGCCGTCGAGGAAGAAGAGCGGCAGGAAGCTCGCTATGATGATCAGCGAAGAGTTGAAGATGGGGGTGCGGACCTCGGCCGACGCGCGGTAGATCACGGTCAGTGCCGGCAGGCGCTCTCCGGCAGGCAACGCGCGGTTGTCGCGCAGGCGTTTGTAGACGTTCTCTACGTCGACGATAGCGTCGTCGACAAGCGATCCGATGGCTATGGCTATGCCGCCGAGACTCATGGTGTTGACCGTGAAGCCGAGCATCTCGAGCACCAGAACGGACACGATGATTGACACCGGAAGGGCCGTTACCGAGATTATGGTGGTGCGCAGGTTCATCAGGAAGAAAAACAGCACTATTACCACGAATATGGCGCCTTCGAACAGCGATCGCTGGAGATTGCCTATGGAATTGTCAATGAAGTCGTTCTGACGGAAAATGTCGGTGCTCACTTCCACTCCAGCAGGAAAGGTGCGCTTCATGGCGTCCAGTTCGGCGTCAATGCGGGCGGTCAGTGCGCCGGTGCCGGTGGCCGACTGCTTGGTCACGGTGATGAGTACGGCCGGCTCGCCGCGCAGTGAGGCCGTGCCGATGCGGGGCTGCGCGCCGGCCACGACCGTTTCCGACACATCGGCCAGCGTGACGGTGCCGTTTTCGTCGGATCGGATCACGGCAAGGCTTATCTCCGAGGGATCGGCAGTGGATATGTCGCCTTTGATCAGATATTCGTTGCCATAGTCATAGACCACGCCGCCTGCGGCATTGTCATTGAGGGTCTCCACGGCGTCGGCTACTTCGGCCAGGCTCACTCCCATGGCTTTCATGCGTTCGGGGTCGAGTTGTATCTGGTATTCCTTGGCGTCGCCGCCTATCACCGACACGGCCGACACACCTCCGAGAGCGAGCAGGCGCGGGCGGATGGTCTTGTCGGCCAGAGTGCGCAGGTCGAGCATCGACACGTCCGGGTTTTCAGGTGCTGTCAGCCCTATTATCATTATTTCGCCGAGAATCGACGACTGCGGGCCAAGGACTGGAGCGCTGACTCCGGCAGGCAGTTCGGAGGTTACGCCCGACAGGCGTTCGCTCACGATCTGGCGCGCGTGGTAAACGTCGGTGTCCCAGTCGAATTCCACCCATACTACAGAGAATCCGGCGTTTGACGCCGAGCGCACGCGGCGGACTCCTGTGGCGCCGTTCACGGCTGTTTCCACCGGATATGTCACGGCCTTTTCCACTTCTTCGGGAGTGAAGCCCGGCGCCTCGGTCATCACCACCACGGTAGGGGCGTTGAGATCGGGAAATATGTCGACTTCGGTGCGCAGCAGCGACCAGACTCCGGCCAGCAGTATCACCACCGACAGAACGACGACCGACAGGCGGTTGTCGAGCGAGGTTTTTATTATCTTGTTGAGCATGGCGGCAGCGGATCAATGGTTATGACTATGTCCTTCGGGAACGGTGCCCGACACTTCGGCCAGCCGGACTGTGGTGGTGCCTGCTGTCACGATGGTCTCGCCACCTTTCAGACCGGATGTGATCGTGACGCGTTCACCGTCGGATGCTCCGGTCTGGACTTTTACTTTGCGGTAGGCGTCTTTGTGGCCGCCAATGAGTTCATAGACATAGAAACTGCCCTGCTGTTCGCTCAGGGCTTCCCGGGGCACGGCGATGACGCCGGGTGTGTTCGCACCTAGCAGATACACGTCGGCCGACGTGCCTGCAGCCACGTCATTGCTGGAGAATGAGAAGTACACGGGCACGTATCCCGGCCGTGTGGTGGCGTCGGCTACACTGCCGCCCATACGGTTTCCTCCGAGGTCGCTGATCCTGAATGCCTGAGGGCTTGCAGCCGTCCGGAAGCGGGCGTCGGTTACCGACGGCAGTGAACGGTAATGGCGTTCGGGCACGTCGGCCCGCAGCACCATGGCTCCGTTGTCGGCCGCTACGGTGGCTATGGGGTCTCCGGCGTTGACGTAGCCGCCTGCCGGCACGTTGATTTCAGTGATCATGCCTGATAAGGGGGCTGTGGCTGTTCCGGCCGATGCGCCGGGACTGACGGCGGCCAGCGCTCTGTCGTGGGCGGCTACAGCGGCGTTGTATTCAGCGGCGGTCACAAGTCTGTCGGCATACAGAGGGGCGATACGGTCGAGTTCCCTGCGGGCGGCGTCGAGTTCGGCCTGCGCCGCCAAAGCGACGTTTCCTCCGGCCACGGTGCCGGCGTTGACTCTGGCCACTGTGGCGCCGCTTCTCACGTGTGAGCCGGGGTTGATGCCGGCCGCAAACGTCACTGTGCCGCTCACGGGGGCGATGACGCTTCCGGCCGACGATGCCGAGCGGATCACCTGGCCTGTGACGCGGATCACTTCCGTGAAGTCGCCGGGTGTCACCGTTTCGGTCCGCACGCCGAAGCGCTCGGCTGTGTGGTGGTCCAGAACGATGTCGTCGGTGCCGTGTTCGTGTCTGTCGGTCTGTTCAGGCTGGTTGTGGCCGTGTTCGTGGTCATGGTCTTTTTCATGGTCATGGCCTGCGCATGACGACGATATTGTGGCAACGGCTATGGCCGCCCCGATCAAATGATGTTTTATAGTCATTTCAATTGCGTTTGTGTTACTGTTTTTGCGGAAAAGAAGCCGTTTTTCCCGGCAGGACAAAGTTACACAGTCGCATTGCTCCGTCCGTTATACTTTTCCGTGGTTATGTTGCATAATTTCGCTGTTGGAAGTGATGCGGCATGGCGGGCCGCGCAACATGAACAGGTGGCCGAAGCCATTTGGTAACACGGCGTCGGCGGCGGAGCGTGAAGATGCCGTGAGCCACGGCAGTTCGATGGCCGCGGCTTCCGGAATATGGACCGGAGAGGATGGCGGGGGGCAGTCGTCTATATTCAGAACCCGGGCCGCATTGAACTCGTCGAGGTGAAGCGCGCAGTGCCATGAGTGGTCGTGATTGCGGGCCACGGCATGCAGTCCGTCGTCATTGTGACGGTGGATAAACTGCGACACGCACACAGAAGTCACTATCGCGGTGACCAGTACGATGAGTATGCGTGTCAGCCTGTCAGTCTTCATATTTTCACAAAAGTACAAAAATCCTGTTATTTTTCGCTTATGGGACTTGTGATTTTGACTTTATTTATAATATGAAGGAATCCCGGCGGGGCGACATTGTCTCTGCCGGGATTCCATGCAAGCTGATATTGGAATTGAAACGTAGTTTTTTGTCAGGCTGTTTTATTTGTCGAGGTGCTCGTAGCGCAGGGTAGCGGTGCACTGGTCGCACACTTCGGCGGGACCGAAATACTGGATGGGACCGGGATACATGTAGCAGGTGTCCTGTGCCCACTGTTCACGTTTTGCGGTGAAGCGGAGGAACGGTGTGCCGTTGAGGTCGACAAGCGCTTTCTGAATCACGGGCTTCATTTCGCCGTGGCGACGTTCCATGTTCATCATCATGGTGATGGGTATGCCGCCGGCAAACCACTGTACGGAGGGAGCCACGAGGTTGCGCACGGAGCTCATGTAGCCGGTAACGCCGGCGTTGATGAGCATTGCGGCGTTGTAGCCCAGGGCGTAGCAGTAGTCAGCGTCGAAGTTGGAAGGATCGGCGCAGCGACCTTCGTAGCCGAAGAAGTGGTATTGTGAACCGAATTTGCCGGTGTATTTTCCTTCGGCCTTCATTTCGGCCAGGCGTTTGCCCACCATTTCGCCGAGGAGTTTTTCGGTTTCTATCAGCGATACCTGCACGTTGCCGTGGGGGTCGCGGTCGAGAGAGAGCTGACGGGCCACTCCGTTGGGCAGTCCGGCGTAGATGGCGGCGTTTTCGGCCGAGAGGTGATCGATCACGTACTGGCGCTGGGCGTCGGCATCGCCGATGGCAGCGAATTCGTCGGCGTTGTGTGCCAGCAGGTCGTTGAGTTCGGCGATAAGGCGCTTCATGGCGGGGATGAACTCGATGAGTCCTTCGGGAATGAGCACTGTGCCGAAGTTGTTGCCTTTGGCTGCGCGTGCGGCCACGATGCCGGCGATGTAGTCCACGATGTCCTGCAGGGTCTGGTTCTTGGCTTCCACTTCCTCGGAGATGATGCAGACGTTAGGCTGTACCTGCAGAGCGCATTCCAGAGCTATGTGGCTGGCGGAGCGTCCCATGAGCTTGATGAAGTGCCAGTATTTCTTGGCTGAGTTGCAGTCGCGCTGGATGTTGCCGATGACTTCGGAGTAAACCTTGGTGGCGGTGTCGAAGCCGAATGAGGTTTCGATCAGTTCGTTTTTGAGGTCACCGTCGATGGTCTTGGGGCATCCGATCACCTGCACGCCGGCTCCGATGGCTTTGTAGTATTCGGCCAGGATGGCGGCATTGGTGTTGGAGTCGTCGCCGCCGATGATCACCAGAGCGGTGATGTCGAGCTGCTTGAGGATCTCGAGACCTTTGTCGAACTGTTCTTTGGTTTCAAGTTTGGTGCGTCCGGAGCCGATTATGTCGAAGCCGCCGGTATTGCGGTATTCGTCGATAATGTCGGATGTCAGCTCCATATACTGGTGGTCGACGAAACCGCCGGGGCCCATAAGGAAACCGTAGAGACGGCTTTCTTTGTTGATTTTCTTGATGCCGTCGAACAGACCGCAGATCACGTTGTGGCCGCCGGGGGCCTGACCGCCGGAAAGGATCACGCCCACGTTGAGGGGTTTGCCCACTGTGGGGTTGGTTTTTTCAAAAGTGATTTCGGGAAGTCCGTAGGTGTTGGGGAACAATGCCTTGATCTCTTCCTGGTTGGCTACGGATTGAGTGGGTTTGCCCTCCACCATCTTCACCGCGCCGGTAAGCGCGTAGGGGAGTTTGGGCTGATAAGTCGCGCGCGCTTGCTGCAGTGCACTCTTTTTCATATACTTGTTTGTGTGATAATGGTTTTTAAAAACTCCTGCAAAGTTACAAAATTTAATTGAAACACTGCATATATTTTCAAAACAAAGTCAGCCGTGTCCGGTGAAAGACACGGCTGACTTTATATGGCCGGGGGAGGGCCGGAATGTTTGTATTACATTATGCCGCGTTCGCGGAGCCGGCACTGCCATGCCCAGGCGCTGCGCATGGTATCGGCCAGCGGAGTGTCAGCTTTCCAGCCGAGCACGGTGTTGGCGTGTGAGGGGTTGCCCCACACTTTCTCTATGTCGCCGGGACGGCGGCCCACGATCTTGTAGGGCACTTTCACTCCGGTGGCTTCCTCGAATGTGTTGATGAGCTCGAGCACGCTAACTCCGTTGCCTGTGCCGAGGTTGTAGATTTCGATTTTGTCGCTGCCTTCGTTTTCAAGCATGCGGTCCATGGCCTTGACATGGGCTTTGGCCAGGTCGACCACATTGATGAAGTCACGTATGCAGGAACCGTCGGGGGTGGGGTAGTCGTTGCCGAACACGCTCAGCTCCTTGCGGATGCCTATGGCGGTCTGGGTGATGTAAGGGATCAGGTTCTGGGGTACTCCGTTGGGCAGTTCGCCGATTTCGGCGGTGGGGTGTGCGCCCACGGGATTGAAGTAGCGGAGTATCACGGATTTGAAAGGAGCGCCGGCGTTGATCACGTCGGTGATGATTTCCTCGCTGATCTGCTTGGTGTTGCCGTAGGGAGAGGTGGCTTTCTTTATGGGCGCGGCTTCTGTGACGGGGTTTTCGTCAGGTTCGCCGTAGACAGTGCAGGATGATGAGAACACTATGCCTTTGACGTTGAACTCGGTCATGCAGTCGAGCAGGTTCATCAGGGTGTTCAGATTGTTGCGGTAGTAGAGCACAGGCTTTTCCATTGATTCGCCCACAGCTTTGGATGCGGCGAAGTTGATGATGCCTTTTATGCCGGGATACTCTTTGAAGAGTTGCTTCAAGGCGCCCATGTCGGTGCAGTCGGCTTGCACGAATGCGGGACGGATGCCGGAGATGCGTTCGATACCGTCGAGCACGTCGATATTGGAGTTGGAGAGATTGTCGATGATTACCACCGAATAGCCCGCGGCCTGCAGTTCCACAGTGGTGTGCGAACCGATATAGCCTGTGCCGCCGGTCACCAGAATAGTGCCTTTGTTCATGTGTTTTAAGGAATTGAAAAAATTAATGTAGGTGAAAATTGTTGTGCCGCAAAGTTACATTTTTTCCACAAAGCGGCAAAATTAAAGTTTATTCCTTGATGCCGTAGGCCAGATCGCCGGCATCGCCAAGGCCCGGCACGATGTAGGAGTGGGCGTTTATTTCGGGATCCACAGCCGCGATCCACAGAGTGGTCCGGTCTTCGGGGAAGGTGCGTTTTACGTAGTCCACCGCGGCCTGCGACGCTATCACCGATGCCACATGGATGTGGGCCGGCTCGCCTTTTGTCAGAAGGGCGCGGTAGCTCAGTTCCATCGATTTACCTGTGGCGAGCATAGGGTCGGCTATGATCACGGTCTTTCCGTCGAGGGCAGGCGATGCTAAGTATTCGATGAACACATCGAAATTGTCTTCTTTCTCGCGATATTTTCGATAGGCCGACACGAATGCATTTTCCGCGTGGTCGAAGAAATTGAGAAATCCCTGATGGAACGGGAGACCGGCGCGGAATATGGTGGCGAGCACTACCTGCTCGTCAAGCACTCTGGCCGGAGATGTGGCCAATGGGGTCTGCACATGTTCGGTTCTGTAGTGCATGGTGCGCGAAATTTCGAATGCCATGATTTCGCCTATGCGCTCGAGGTTGCGGCGGAAACGGAGCATGTCGTGCTGGATTCCGACATTGCGCAGTTCCATGATGTATTGACTCACCAGAGAGTCATGTTCGGCAAAGTTCACTACTTTCATATCTGATGTGATTAGTTTTTTGATGAGTTTGTTTGTCTTAGAGCCTGAATCAGAATCTTACGGTAGCGCCGGCAAGGCATCTGATGCCTTGCGACGGCACTGCCGGACCGATGTAATAACGGTGGTTCAGTATGTTCTCTCCACGGAGAAACACTCCCCACATGTCGTTGATGCGATAGTGTGCGCCGATGTTCAGGTCGCTGATGTTGCCGAGGGCCTGTGCGCCGTCGCTGTATCCCGGCAGTCCGGGCACGGGTTTGGAGCGTCCTGTGCGCAGGTGATAGCCTATCTGCAGCGACAGCGGCTCTACGGGGTGTATGGTGGCTTTTATGTCAAGATCCAGATGTGCGTGGTCGCGCCACGGATAGTAGCCACGGCCGAAGTTACCCTCTGGCGATGTGGCCATTTCAAGTTTGGCCGAGAAGTCGAGGTAGCTTCGATAGGAATAATTAGCCTTCAGGCCGAAGTGCCATCCGGCCACGTTGCGCGCCATCCAGTATCCTGCACGGTAGTCGGATATAAGCCAGTCTGTGGCTTTGGCGAAACCAGCGAAAACGGTCACTGCCGCGCCGCGCCACGGACCTGCGGTTGCGCCGACCTCGTAGTTATGTGCATGTGAATAGCTCCTGAGATTGGCCATGGTAGGAAAGATGTAGGGTTGGACTTCATAAAGGCTTGCTATGAAGTTGGCATCGGTGCGTCCGTCCATTTTTCCGTACAGACAGAAGGCTGACGACGGGCGCCACATAAGTTGTAGTTCGGGATATATGTGGCAGATGCCGTCGTTGGTAGGATTGTATCCGCCGGCGCGCATGTCCAGTCTTACTCCGGCCAGTGCGCTGAAATGGTCGATGGTGAGTCTGTAGGCCGGGCGCAGGGTCACTATGCCTTTATGGAATGTGCCGGATGTGTGGCGTGCGGTCACTCCGGCCATGGACAGCGATGCGTCCATGCTCCAGTGGCTCACATCGCCGTGATCATAGACCACAGAGCCGCCGAACGATCCGCGGTTTTCGGTCAGAGCGCCTGCAATGCCGGAGTTGGCGTGAAGCCCGTAGGAGGAACTGAGCGTATAGGACCATTTTTCGGAAACGGAGTGCCGCCAGTCGGCCGAGATGTTCAGCATATTGGCGTTGATTCTGTTGTTGTTGACGTAGCATTCCGCGGGGTCCTGATATGGGATTCCACCCGGCTTGAGCACCGGCAGCGGAAAGTTGTAGCCGCTGAAGGCATACGTCGCCGTGGCCGAGAGGGTGGTGCCTTTCAGCGGCGACCATGCCGCGCGTGTTCCGAGATCAAGACTGTTGCGATGTATGTTCACGGGGCCGTATGCCCGATATGATGCGTCGGGGTGCTTTGATTTGTATTTGAATCCGTCGAACTGCAGGAAGGCGTCGGCCTGAAGGTTGTCGCGCTCGACAAAGCGGTAGCCTGCCGATGCTCCGAGATTGTACATCGGTCCGTAGCCGAGCGATGCATATCCGCGCCATGGGCTTTTGAGCCGTGAGGTGAGATAGGGCGCAGGCTCGAGAGTGAGGAGCGACGGGGTCAGAGGTGACACTCCTACAAGGGAGGCCGGCGACAGGCGTCCCGGCACGGTCTGCGGAAGCGATACGCTGGGAAGGAGCTGCAGGCGTGTGGCCGCCCGTTCTTCGGGCACCACGTCGTGGGTCACGGTGATTTCAGAATTCAGGTCCTGTGCAGTGGCCCATGAGCAGGCAGAGACCGACAATAGTGCTGTGGCTAATATCTTTATGTTCATTGCTGAGGTAGGCGGAGATCAATCATCTGGAAAATATCGGGTTCGGACCCAGGATAGTTGCTGCGGAGCACGCGCAGATATTCGTCGGCTTCAAATGTGGATCCTTTGGCCCGGAGTATGTCGCTCAGGAGAATGAAGGCCCTTCCGACCCAATACTGGTGTGGTGGGTTGGCGTCGATCAGTCCGTTTGCAGTGGCGAGCGCATCGTCGAGCATGTTTTCTGCAAGATAGCTTTCGGCCAGCGAGAACGCCGCACGCGTGCCGTAGATGTTGGCCGGAGTACGGGCCATTTCGCCCCATATCTCGCGGGCGCGGTCCTGACGGTCGGTGTCGAAGTATGCGCAAGCCTGCAGGTAGCTCACTTCGGGAATATCGGTGTCGGCTCCGGCCGAAGAGCCGAGAATGGCATCGGCGGTGGAGATCATGAGGCCGGAGCGTCCGAGGTCGCGGGCCGAACGGAGTATGCCCATGCGGGCGCGATGACTCATGGCGGGAGTCGACGCGCGGTCGGCAAGGGCCATGTAGTCGTTGAGCGCGGGTTCGGTCTTGCCTTGTGTCAGTTCCACATCGGCTTTTATGGCGAGAGCTTTCTCGGCGCTTTCCGAGTCGGGGAATCTGTCAAGCAGATCGGTGGCATGGACCAGTGCTGAATCGAGCTGTCCGGCATCGCGCGCGCCGCGGGCTTTCTTGAGAAGCGCGGCCGATGCGATGGCGTTGAATTCAACCGAGTCGAGTTGCGGGGCGCCTTTCACAGACGAGAGGAATTCGTGGAGTTGCTCTATGGCTCCCATTTCTCCATAAATGCGTGTGAGATCTTCTACAGCCATGGATGCTTCTGCGCTTGAGGGGTAGGAGCTGATCACTTTTTTGTAGTATGTGATGGCTTGGTCGCGATCGCGGTCGTTGGCGCTGAGGATCGCGAGCTGCAGAAGGGCGTTGCGTCCCTGGGATGTCGACGGATGGTCGTCGGAGAGGGAACGGTACACGGATATAGCGTCTGCTCTCTTGCCCATGGAGCTTAGAGTCAACGCTTTTTCAGTCAGGGCCGACGGCACGAGCGATGACTGCGGAAATTCGCCGGTCATGCGGTCGAGGGCCTTGACTTTGTCGCTTTTGCGCCCGAGATGTCCGAGCATCATGGCCGACTGGAGTGCGGCATAGTCGCCTGTCGACCGGTTGGTGTCGTAGGCTTTGCCGTAGTTGTCGAGAGCGTCCTGAAACTTGTGCTCGTAATAATAGGTGTCGGCGATGCGGTTGTGGGCGTCGGCACGTGTGGCGGCCGATAGCGACGTCGATTTCGCCGCCGAGACGAGACGGTCGCGTGCGGCGGCATATTCGCGCCGGCCGAACAGGGCATATCCGAGATTGTATGTGGCCAGCGGCAGATTCGGATCGTTGCGTTGTGCGCGGTTCACATAGCTGCGGTATTGCTTCTCGGCCGCGTCGTAGTCGCCGAGGGCATAGTAGGTGTCGCCAAGCCACAGCACTGTCTGGCGTGCAATCTCGGGATTGCGTGCGGAAAGCTGCTCGGCCAGGCGGAGTTGTGCGAGGGCGTCGTTGTAGTGTCCGGCGGAGAAGTGGCGGGTGCCGAGCACGAAGTGAACGCGCTGGCGGGCGTCTGTCACTGCGTCGCTGTGGCTTTTCATCGCATTGATCGAGCGCAGGGCTGCTTCATAGTCGTCGGTGGCTATGTAGCCTTTTACCAGATATTCCTGTACGGTGGACGCATAGCGGCTCGAGGGGTATTTTTTTACAAATTCTTCGAGCGTCTGAACCGAACTGCTGAACGGGATGCGTCCGCCTTCTACCTTGGCGACGGCATAGTTGTAATATGCGCTTTCGGTCACTTCAGGGTCTATGTCGAGCCGCAGCGATTTTTCAAAAGCCATCAGGGCGGCGGCATTGTTGCCTTGTCCGAGATAGCACAGGCCGAGGTAGAGCGATGCGCTCTGTCCCATGGCGTCCTGCAGGGCGGTGACAGGCTGGAGCTGGCTGATGGCCGTGTCGTAGCTTCCTTCGCGGTAGTCCTGCACGCCTATGATGTATCTGGTGGAGAGAGGCGCTTTGTCGGAGTGGCTGTCCATGTAGACGCGCAGCAGTTTCAATGCTTCCGTCTCTGAGCCGAGAGCATAGAGACTTTCTCCGGTGATGCGCCGTGCTTCGGCGGTAAATTCCGGGTCGATCTGCTCGGATTCGATGAGTGGACGGGCCAGTTCGGCCGCACGCTTGAAGTTTTTGCGGCTGAAATTGATCTGTGCGAGGTAATACGGAGCCATACATCCTGGCTGTGTGTCGGGATTCACCGACTCAAACAGCTGGCTTGCTTTTTGATAGTCGCCTTTCACGTAGGCCACGTATCCGAGATAGAATGTGGCAGCATTGCCATAGCGTGATGTTGACGCAAGTCCGTTCAGCAGGCTTTCGGCGCAGTCGTATTCGCCGAGTTTAAGGCAGCAGAAGGCCATGCGGTAGTCGAGGTCTTCGGCGGAATCCTGGTCCAGCGCATCGGACGACACTTTTTCGAGTCTGGCAAGCGCCATGGCATAGTTGCCGGCGAAAAACGGCATGGATGCGGCCATGAGCATGGCCTGCTGGCGGTGTGCGGAAGCTGGAAACGCTTTCAGGAATGCCGAGATGCGTGGTCCCGCGTCGGCGAATCCTCCTTTGAATGCCGCCTGTGCGCTCATCCACATCACCTGCTCCCGTTCGGGAGTGCCGAGCCGCATGGCTTCCGCACACTGGTCCAGGCAGCCCTGATAGTTGCCTTCGGACAGCATGGCCGAAGCCCGCGCCACATATCCCTTGGCCTGAGGAGAATTGATCTGTGCGGCAGCCGGCATGGCAATTGCCGCCGCGGCCGCTATGACTAAAGGTTTTAGGTTCATCTTTTTTTCTCGTCGCAAATAAATACCTACAAAATTACGTCATTTCCATCATCCTGCCAAATCCGGTGTGAAAAACGTCCCGAAGTCATGTCTGGACTCCGGGACGTCGTGATTTTTTTAGGATGAGGATCAGGCGTTGGCTGTGAGCAGGCGCACTGCCGGTCCGGCCGGTGTCACCGTGGCGGGGCCGTGGTCTGCCGAAATCAGCAGGGTGGTGCCGGCAGGGGCGTCGACGCCGTCGATCGTGGCCGATCCCTCAAGCACCATCACCACGGTGAACGATCCTTCGGCGGGAGCGATGACGGTCGGTTCCGATGTGTGGATGTGGCGTGTGGTGAAATAGGGGCATTCAACTATCGGGGTCGACGGGTCTGCGGGATCGTATGCGGTACGGTAGTCAGGCAGGATTGTGTCGAAGTCTATCGCTTCGCGGGCTTCGGCGATGTGGAGCTGGCGGGGACGTCCGAAATCATATATGCGGTAGGTGATGTCGCTGGTCTGCTGGATTTCGGCTATGAAGCATCCCGCTCCGATGCTGTGGACACGTCCGGCAGGCAGGAAAAATACATCGCCGGGTTTCACATTGTAGAGCGACAGCATGTTTTCCAGACCTGCGGTGCCTTCGACTTCGAGATATGCCTGGCGTGTGCTGCCTTCGGTCAGTCCGGCGCGCAGGGTAGCGCCGGGTGCGGCGTCGACCACATACCACATTTCCGTTTTGCCCATCGCTTCCGGACCGTGCAGACGCCGTGCGGCTTCGTCGTCGGGGTGGACCTGAACTGAAAGATCGCTGCGTGCGTCGATGAATTTGATCAGCAGAGGAAATTTGCCGCCGTATGTCGCGGCCACGCGGTCGCCGAGCAGAGCCGTGCCGTGGCGCTCGATTATCTGGGGCAGGGTGAGCCCTGCTTCCGGGCCGTCGGCCACCACAGACTCCATGCCTTCCACAGCGCTGATTTCCCAGCTTTCGCCCATAGGCTCGGATGCGGCAGGCATGTGTTTGAACTCGGTCAGTCGGTTTCCGCCCCACACGGTGGGCTTCAGGATGGTCTTGAATCTGTATATCATGTGACTCTTGTATTGGTTGATGAAATTATAATGATGTGCAAAGTTACTAAAAATCGCTGACAAAAAATGAAGAGGAGTGGCTTCACAGTCACTCCTCGCCGAATAATAAACCAATCATTATCACATTTCTTTACAATGGGAAAGCATTGCTGCTTGTGATAGTAAAACAATGGCCGAGAAAAAAAGTTCATCAGATGTCTGAAAAATATTTTTACCGTAATTCGTGATTTTATCGTAAATTTGCACTCCAAACCATTTTATCCGTTAAGTATGAAAGTTCTACGCATGGCCGCTCTGGCCCTTGTAACCGCAATATCCTCCGTCTCTGTGGCCCACGCCGAGTTTCGCTACGGTCCGCTGTTGGGCGGCAATGTGACCAATTTCAAGTTCAAGCAGGATCTTGTGGATGTGAGCAGCCAGTTTGGCGGACATGCCGGCCTGCAGACCGAACTCATGTTCGGCGGGATAGGATTCGGTGTGGATTTCGGACTGCTCTATTATATGAACGGTGCGAATGTGAATCTTGGACAGAAGCCTATCTGGAGTGTGCCGGGATTCGGCAATGAGCGTGTGCTCATACACAATCTGCAGATTCCGGTTCATCTCCGGTTCAAATGGACCCGTATGAACGGTCTGGAAGACTATATCGCTCCGTTCGCTTACGCGGGTCCGGACTTCAATATACAGCTCGGACATTCGTCCGTGAAGCGCCACGGAGAGTCGGCGTTCAAGTATTCAGGCGGCGATGTCGGTGTGACCGTGGGGCTTGGTGTGGAGCTGTTCAGGCATTATCAAATAAGCGCGGGCTACACATGGGGACTTACCTATACGCTGAAAACCCGCTTGCTGGAAGATTTCTCCACACGTTGCTCCGGATGGCAGTTCCGTGTGGCCTATATGTTCTGAAGTCATGACCGGACAGACCCTCGCGCAGATTGCGGCGGTGCTTGGCGCGGCCGGACCGTCGTGCCCTGAACGCATGATACTGTCGGCACTGACCGACAGCCGTTCGCTTGTCGATCCCGAATCCACGTTGTTTTTTGCTCTGCGTACCCCTAATAACGACGGCCACCGCTATGTGGCCGATCTGCTTGCTGCGGGAGTGCGTGCGTTTGTGGTGGAACGGGTGCCGGAAGGGGTGGACCCGTCGGCGGCCGATTTTCTGGTTGTCGGCGATGTGCTTGAAGCGCTCCGGACGCTGGCCGAGTCCCATAGGCGCGGCTGCACCTCCACTACCGTCATTGCCGTAGCCGGTTCGCGCGGTAAGACCATGGTGAAAGAGGGCATATACAGACTTCTGGCCGATCAGGCCCCTTCGGTGAGGTCGCCCCGCAGCTACAACAGTCAGGTGGGTGTGGCGTTGTCGTTGCTTGAGATAGATCCGCAGCTACACCGCTTTGCCGTGATCGAAGCCGGCATATCCCGCAAGGGTGAGATGGACCGTCTGGAGCGGATGATACGGCCGGACATGGTGGTGGTGACCAATATCCTTCAGGAGGAGCATTCCGAGGGGTTTGTCTCGGTCGAGGAGAAGCGCAGTGAGAAACTGATTCTGACAAGGCGCGCTCCGTCAGTGATCGCTCCTGCCGGACTTGGCGTCGGCTGCGGGGTGGAGATGCCATCCGGTGCTGATGTCAACATGATCGACGGCATATTGGCTGCTGCGGCTGTGAGAGCGCTGGGGATGCCGGCCGTGGATGCTCCGTTGTCTCCGTTGAAAACGCGTCTTGACGTGACCGAAGGAGTCAACAACTGTCTGGTGATATCTGACCGCTTCACATGCGATATATTTTCGCTTGTTCCCGCGCTGGATTTTATGCGTCGGCGGCGCACGGCGGGGCGTACCGTCACGGTGATGGCCGACGATCTCGGCGGCGACGGTCGGCATACCTGTCGGGAGCTGGCGCGGCTGCTGCGGCAATATGGAGTGGAAAGATTCATAGGCATAGGACGGAATTATCTGGAGAATAAAGATCTGCTTCCGGCCGGCTCGCGGTTGTTTGCATCGTCGGAGGAGTGTCTGTGCTCTCTGTCGGCCGCGGATTTCTCGCGTGAGCTGATTCTGGTGAAGGGCGAGCCTGACAGCGTTGTCCATTCCGTGGCCGAGACTTTGCGCGCGCGCCACCATGAAACGGTGCTTGAGGTGAACCTCGACGCCGTCATACATAATTTCAACCAATACCGGTCCATGGTGGGACCAGGGACCGGCATGGTGGCCATGGTCAAGGCGTCGGGCTACGGTGCCGGATCATACGAGCTGGCCAAGACTCTGCAGAGCCAGGGCGCGGCCTATCTTGCCGTGGCTGTGGTAGACGAGGGCGAGGAGTTGCGCCGTGCGGGCATCACCATGCCCGTGATGGTGATGAATCCAAAGGTCACGGACTACAATTCTCTGTTCGCCAATATGCTCGAGCCTGAAATCTTCAGTTTCGACATGCTGGCCGAAATCATACGTGAGGGGGAGAAGCGCGGCATATCCGGTTATCCGGTCCATATAAAGTTCGACACCGGCATGCACCGTCTTGGATTCCTGCCCGAGGATATTCCGGCTCTTGGCCGGATGCTGCGCGCCACATCGGTGGTTAAGGTCCGCTCGGCCTTTTCGCATCTGGCTACGGCCGATTGTCTTGATATGGACGATTACACGCTTATGCAGCTACATTTATATGACGACATGTGTGCGGCACTCTCGGCGGAGATCGGCAACGGCTTCCTGCGTCATATCCTCAACTCGGCCGGCATAGCCCGCTTCCCTCAGTGGCAGTATGACCTTGTGCGTCTCGGCATAGGTCTTTACGGAGTCGATACGCTCGGCATTCCTGCCACGTCCGGGCTGCGTACGGTGTCGACCCTCAGGTCCATAATTATTGCCGTGAAAGAATGGCCGGCAGGCACTTCGATAGGTTATGGCCGGCGTACGGTGCTCGGCCGCAGGTCGCTTGTGGCCACAGTGCCTGTGGGCTATGCCGACGGCCTTAACCGGCGTCTGGGCAATGGCGGCGGATTCATGATGGTACGTGGTGTGCGCTGCCCGATCGTGGGCAATGTGTGCATGGACTCGTGCATGGTGGATGTCACCGAAGCCGGGGCGGACGTGGCCGCCGGCGAACCGGTGGAAATTTTCGGTGAAAATATTCCGGTGTCGGATGTGGCGGAAGCCGTCGGCACCATTCCTTATGAAATTCTGACTTCAGTGTCACCGCGCGTAAAGCGCGTATATTATCGCGAATGAACCCTCAGGAAATCAGCATAGAGAGCTTTGACTATCCTCTGCCCGACGGACGTATAGCCCGTCATCCGCTGGCCGAACGCGACCGTTGCCGCCTGCTTGTGCGCAACGCCGACGGCACACTTTCGACCCATGTATTCAATGAAGTGGCGGAGCTGCTGCCTCAGAACGCCATGCTTGTGTGCAACAACACCCGGGTGATCAACGCCCGTCTGCGTTTCCGCAAGGAGTCTGGCGCACTGATCGAGATATTCTGTCTGGAACCGGTGCGCCCTGTGGACTATGCAGTGAGTTTTGCCAGCGAGGAATCCGTTGAATGGCAATGTTTCGTAGGTAATTCCAAACGCTGGAAAGAAGGACTGTTGCGCGGTATGATCGAAATAGACGGACATGCCGTGACTCTGACGGCGGAACGAGTGGAGAAGATCGACAACGCTTCTGTGGTGCGGCTCAGCTGGACTGGCGGATTCTCGTTCGCCCAGGTCATAGCCGCCGCGGGAGAGCTGCCCATACCACCGTATCTCAACCGGGCCACCGAAGAGAGCGACACGGTGGATTATCAGACGGTGTTCTCGCGCATTGACGGATCCGTGGCCGCGCCTACGGCCGGACTCCATTTCACACCTGCACTGTTGGAGGAGGTGGACCGCCGCGGAATAGTACGTCGGGAACTTACGCTACATGTGGGCGCAGGCACGTTTCAGCCTGTCAAGGCCGACAACATCGGGCAACATGTGATGCACAGCGAGTTCATTTCGGTGGGCCGTGGTCTGATCGAGGAGCTGGCGCGCGGCGCGCGTCCGGTCGTAGCTGTGGGCACTACATCGGTGCGCACGCTGGAAAGTATCTATCATCTCGGGTGTCGCGCCTATCAGGGACTTGACATAGACGAACTTCCGCAATGGTATCCGTACGATCCGTCGCATCCGCGTCTGTCGGTGGCCGAAGCGCTCGGAGCGTTGCTCGGCCGCATAGGCGACAGGCTCATATCGTCAACACGTGTGATCATTGCGCCGGGCTATGACTACCGTATGGTCAACGGCATCATCACCAATTTTCATCAGCCGCGATCGACTCTGCTGCTGCTTGTGAGCGCTTTTGTGGGCGCCGACAACTGGCGCCCGCTCTACGATTTCGCGCTGGCGGATCCGGCCTACCGCTTCCTCAGTTACGGCGACGCCTGCCTGCTGCTGCGGTGAGCGGAGGTGTCCGTTACCGGCGGTTTGGATGTGGTCCTTGTGACGGCTTCGGTGATGTAGACGGTGAATACGGGGAATAGAACAAGACCCTCGGCGGCGAGGACCACTCCGAGCACCTGGCCTGTGGGAGTCAGGGCATTGATTGACGATCCGCAGGTGGTCATGTCCATGATGGCCCACCACAGCGCTTCCCAGTAGGAGGTTACGCCGGGATTTACGGTGCGCTCCTCGATGTAGAACATCAGAGAACCGAAATAGAGCGTGGAGAGCAGAAGCGACATGTAGGCGTTGAACAGCGACGTCATGCGGTTGGCCGAGAATGCTCCCGTGACCATGGCCAGCACGTATGCGGCGCGAAGCATAGGCATGAACCTAAGGGCATACTGCACCTGGTCGGGTATGTCGAGATTCAGACGGCGAATCACTGTTATGTAGGGAATACTCACGGCCACGAACAGCAGGTTGCGCCACAGATACCTGATCTTGTGGTCCGACATGAGCCATTCCACCACTATGTCCGACAGGAAAAACAGGCATATCCAGTATTGGATTTTCAGGTAGAATGGATCGGCCACAAACGAAAGATTATGAAATGTGTCCCACGAAATCACCAGTATGAGCGCCACTGACGCCAGCAGCACCAGAGTGTGCAGCAGGGTGAGTGTGTGGCGCTTCAGCGGCGATGTTGGAGAATGTGAGGTCTGCGGCATGTCTGAAACGTGTTTTTATGTATATAACATGTGACCGTGATATATAGTTTTTTTGCTTGAAATCGGAGGAAAATGCGTAAATTTGTGCCTTTGAATCATCATTCTATTTTCAAATACATTCTTTATGGGAGGTTTTTTTGGCGCCGCCGCCAAGCGCAACTGCCGCAATGACCTGTTTTATGGGGTCGACTACAATTCTCATCTCGGCACAAAGCGTGCTGGCATGGCGACCTATGACGAGACCAACGGCATCTTCTGTCGTAAAATCCACAGTCTTGAAAGTACATATTTCAGGACTAAATTCGAAAGCGAACTCTCCAAATTCGAGGGTTCATGCGGTATCGGAGTGATAAGCGATACGGATCCGCAGCCCATAATCATCAACTCTCATCTCGGTAAGTTCGCCATAGTCACTGTGGCCAAGATCAGCAATATGGATCGGCTCGAACGTGAACTTCTGGATGCCGGGGTGCATTTCGGAGAACTCAGTTTGGGACAGACAAACCAGACAGAACTGGTGGCCCTGCTGATAAATCAGGGTAAAACCTTCGTTGAGGGCATAGAGAATGTATATGACCGGATAGAGGGTTCGTGCTCAATGTTGATTCTCACCGCACAAGGTTCGATAATAGCCGCACGCGACAAGCTCGGACGCACTCCCATAGCTCTCGGACGCAAGGAGGGATCATATGCGTGCACATCGGAATCGACGGCTTTTCCGAATCTCGGATTCGAACATTTCAGGGATCTCGGCCCCGGAGAGATCGTGGAGGTGAAGGCTGACGGTGTGACCCGTCTGCGCGCTCCCGGCGAGGAGATGCAGGTGTGTTCGTTTCTGTGGGTTTACTATGGATTTCCCACTTCGTGCTACGAAGGACGCAATGTTGAGGAAACCCGCTTTACGTCAGGATTTAAAATGGGCCAGACCGATGATACAGAAGTCGACTGTGCATGCGGCATTCCAGATTCGGGCGTGGGCATGGCCTTGGGATATGCGGCAGGCAAAGGGGTGCCGTATCACAGGTGTATATCCAAATATACCCCCACATGGCCAAGAAGTTTTACACCCAGCGACCAGTCCATGCGCAGTCTGGTGGCGAAGATGAAGCTGGTGCCGAACCGTGCCATGCTTCAGGGCAAAAGGGCGCTGTTTTGCGACGATTCGATCGTGCGCGGAACTCAGCTCAACGATAATGTGAAGGAACTTTACAGCTGCGGTGCCAAGGAAGTGCACATGCGCATCGCCTGTCCGCCGCTGATCTACGGATGCCGCTATGTGGGATTCACCTCATCAAAGTCTGACATGGAGCTGCTGACTCGGCGGATCATCGAAGAGCTTGAAGGTGCCCCTGACAGGAATCTGGACAAATATGCCACCACTGGATCGCCGCAGTATTGCGCCATGGTGGAGAAAATACGTGAGCGATTCGGGTTGACTTCGCTCAAATTCAATACAATAGAAACTCTTATCGAGTCTATAGGGTTGCCGAAATGTAAGGTGTGTACACACTGTTTTGACGGCTCAAGTCATTTTTGATGATAAATCCCACTAACCGGCAGCTTCAGCAGGCGCGTAAGGTCGGGAATTTCATTGCCGACGGATGGCGTTATGTGCTTCCCGGTGCGTGGTACAGGATGCGGGTCCCGCGGATCATGGCGTCGCTGACCGATGCCGAGCTGGAGGAAGCGCACCGCCGTGCGGCATATCTGAACCGCATGGAGCAGTGCCGCCCCGGCGAGGAGTGGATCCGGGTGGCCGATTTCCGTTTCCCGTGGCGGGCCAGACACCGCCATTCCGGTTATTTCTTTCCTTTGAACCACGTTTTAAGGCATTTCTGCCGCGATTATCGTTTCTCATATGTGTTCGGCGACCTGACAGAGGAGCCTTCGGTGCCTTCGTTCGTGAAATGCCGTCCGGTGTCCGGCGGTCACTCTAACGCGGTGGTGATGAAGCTTAACGCCGTACGGCATTTCAGATTCATAAATGATTCGGTGCCGTGGGAGTCAAAAAGTCCTCGTATAGTAAGTCGCAATTACGTCTACTGGCCTAAACGCGTGAGATTGCTTGAGCGTTGGTTCGGTCATCAGGCGTGTGACCTAGGGCAGATCAACGCGGTCCCTGACCACGGGCATCCCGAATGGCTGGTTCCGCGCATGAGTCTGGCCGAACAGCTTAAATTCAAGTTCATAGCCTGCATCGAAGGCAATGATGTGGCCACAAACCTGAAGTGGGTGATGAGTTCAAACTCTCTGGCTGTGATGTCCATTCCGGAATACGAGACATGGTTTATGGAAGGGACTTTGCGTCCGGGAGAGCATTATGTGGAAGTGAAGCCGGACTACTCCGATCTGCTGGAGCGGATGGAATATTATCTGGAGCGTCCGACTCTTGCGCGCGAGATTCTGGATAATGCACATGAGTATGTCGACCGTTTCCGAAATCCTCGCATGGAACTGGCCGTGAGCCTGCTTGTGGCCGAGAAATATTTCAGACTTTCGGGTCAGATGGAGAATTTTTTGTAAATTTGCGTGATAAATCAATGACACTATATTTCAGCTATGAATATTTCATATAATTGGTTGCGACGCTATGTGGACTGCACGCAGGCCCCCGGTGATCTTGCCGCCGCCCTGACTTCAATCGGCCTTGAATGCGACACCGTGGAGGAGGTCGAGACAATACGCGGAGGTCTCCGCGGCATAGTGATCGGCAAGGTGCTTACTTGCGTCGAACATCCCGACAGCGATCATCTTCATGTCACTACCGTGGATCTCGGACTGTCAGAAGGGCCGGTGCAGATAGTCTGCGGCGCTCCTAATGTAGCCGCCGGACAGACAGTGGTAGTTGCCACTGTGGGCACGGTGCTCTATGACGGCGACAAGGAGTTCAAGATAAAAAAGAGCAAAATACGCGGAGTGGAATCCTTTGGCATGATATGTGCCGAGGACGAGATCGGTGTGGGACATTCGCATGACGGCATCATAGTGATAGACCGCGAGGTGGCCCCCGGCACTCCGGCAGCCGAGTTTTTCGGCCTGGAGTCCGATTATGTGTTAGAGGTGGACCTGACTCCGAACCGCGTTGATGCGGCCGGACATTACGGTGTGGCCCGCGACTGGGCCGCATGGGCCCGTCAGAACGGAATGCCCGCTGACCTGCATCGTCCGTCGGACGAGTCGTTCCGTGTGGACCGCGCCGATGGCGGCATTCCGGTGACGGTGGCTGATCCTGCCGACTGTCCCCGCTATGCCGGTGTGACTATACGCGGCGTGAAGGTGGCCGAGAGCCCCAAATGGCTCCGTGACGCGCTGACGGCCATTGGCCAGCGTCCGATCAACAATGTGGTGGACGTGACGAATTTCCTGCTTCATTCTTTCTGCCAGCCGCTGCATTGCTTTGATGTGGCGAAGATCAAAGGCGGGGAGATAATAGTGAAGACTCTGCCGGCAGGCACACCCTTCGTGACGCTCGACGGTGTGGAACGCAAGCTCAATGAGCGTGATCTGATGATCTGCAACGCCGAGGAGCCTATGTGTCTGGCCGGAGTGTTCGGAGGTCTGGATTCAGGTGTGACCGAAAGCGCCACCGACATATTTCTGGAAAGCGCATGCTTCAATCCCACTACCATACGCAAGGGAGCGCGCCGTCATGGACTCAACACCGACGCATCTTTCCGCTTTGAGCGCGGGGTGGATCCCAACGGATGCCTTTATGTGCTCAGACTTGCTGCGATGATGGTGAAGGAACTTGCCGGCGGAGAGATATGCGGTCCGGTGGTGGACCTTTATCCGGAGCCTGTGCAGCCCTATCACGTGGAGCTGTCTCTGAAGCATGTGGACGATGTGATCGGAAAGCATATTCCTGAAGAGACCGTGAAATCCATTCTCGGCTCGCTTGAAATAGAGATTGCAGCCGAGAGCGACGGAGTGCTGTCGCTCAATGTGCCCACCTATAGAGTGGACGTGCGGCGCCCGTGTGACGTGATAGAGGAGATACTGAGGATCTACGGCTACAACAACGTCGAGTTGCCTGTGACCGTGAATTCCTCGCTTTCCTACCAGACAGTCACCGATATTGACAATTCGCTGACCCGCATGGTGCTGGATCAGCTTGCGGCTCAGGGATTCTATGAGATACTGAACAATTCGCTGACATCGGTGTCATATTACGACGCCGGAATGTCGTCGTATCCCGCAGAAAGGTGCGTGCGTCTGCTGAATCCGCTCAGCAACGATCTTGGCGTGATGCGTCAGACCCTTCTTTTCGGCGGACTTGAATCTATAGCGCATAATCTGAACCGCAGGGCCGACAGTCTGATGATGGTCGAGACGGGCAATGTCTATTTCTTCAATTCCTCGGCCGTGAGCACTGAAGCGATGCCGTTGGCTCCTTATTCGGAGTCTCAGCGTCTGGGCCTGTGGTTGTGCGGAAATGTCAGAGGGGCTTCCTGGCTCGCTCCTGCCGAAGCAGCGTCGCCATATCATCTGAAAGCCTTGGTTGAAGCCATATTCAGCCGGCTGGGCATTTCGGAAAAGGAATATGTGATGGCTCCGGAGTCGGCCATGGGCGATGTGTTTGCCGATGCGCTGGCCGTGAGCACCCGTTCGGGCAAGCGTCTGGGCGTTTTAGGCACTGTGGCCGGCAGTATGTTGCAGAAGTTCGACATAGGCCGTCCGGTGATGTTTGCCGAGCTTGAATGGGATGCCGTTCTGTCTCTGGCGCGCAAGCGTTCGGTAACCTATACGGCAGTTGGCAAGACTCAGCCCGTGCGCCGTGATCTGGCATTGCTGCTTGATGTGAATGTGACTTTTGCCGATGTGCAGGCCGTGGTCACCGCGAGCGAGCGCAAGCTGCTGCGCGGAGTGGAGCTGTTTGACGTGTATGAAGGCAAGAATCTGCCTGCCGGCAAGAAATCGTATGCCATCGCCATAACCATACAGGATGACGAGCGCACGTTGCAGGACAAGCAGATAGATGCCGTGATGACTAAAGTGATAGCCAATCTCCGCAGTAAGCTCGGCGCCGAGCTTAGATGATATGTCGGCCAGGCATTGATAAATCAGTTTATAATCTAACAAATTAAACATAAATTCCACAATGGGAAGAGCATTTGAATATCGTAAGGCCCGCAAGCTTAAGCGCTGGGGCAACATGAGCCGCACTTTCACTCGCATAGGCAAGGAAATAACCATCGCAGCCAAGGCCGGCGGTCCGGATCCGTCGACAAACCCCCGCCTGCGTTCGCTGATTCAGAACGCCAAGGCCGCCAACATGCCCAAGGACACCGTTGACCGCGCTATCAAGAAGGCCACGGATAAGGATTCGAGCGATTACAAGGAGATCATCTACGAAGGATATGGTCCTTTCGGCATAGCGATAGTTGTGGAGACCGCTACCGACAACAATACACGCACTGTGGCCAACGTCCGTTCATATTTCACCAAGCATGGCGGCTCGCTGGGCACAAGCGGCTCGCTGTCGTTTCTCTTTGACCACAAATGTGTGTTCAAGATCAAAGCCAAGGAGGGCGTGGAACTTGAGGACCTCGAGCTGGAATTGATCGACTGCGGAGTGGAGGAAGTTGAAGCCGGCGACGAGGGTGAAGTGGTGCTCTACGGCGCGTTTGAAAACAATTCGGATATACAGCATTATCTGGAAGACAACGGCTATGAGATCATCAGCACCGAGTTTGAGCGTATTCCCAACGACCTCAAGGACGTTACTCCCGAACAGCGTGCCACTCTGGAGAAACTGCTCGACAAGTTCGAGGAGGATGAGGACGTGCAGAATGTGTTCCACAATATGCGTGATGACGATTCCGAGGAGTAATCGCGCAGAGTAGTCAGTAAGTACAGATTAATTTAATAATATAAGGCCGTCTGAGTTTCCTTCTGGATGCTTTGACGGCTTTGTCTTTAAGTGTTTGCCGATGATTTCATTTGATGTTGTGACCGGATGGTTTGCCGGTCTGAATGTGCCGCAGGAGCTTATTGTTCCTTTGTCTGTCGCGACTGAGCTTGTGTTGACCGGAGCCATTGCAGCAGTGGCCTATTATCTTGTCAGATGGCTGCTGATGGTTATTGTGCGCCGTCTGGTGGAACACACTCCAACAACGTGGGATGATGATCTGCTTAACGATGCCGCTCTCAGCTCGGTGTGCCGCATGGTGCCCCCGCTGTTGTTCATGTATGTGCTGAGGGACATGTCGGCTCATGCCGGATGGGTGTCATGGCTCATCAAGATCAATGAGGTGTATCTGTGCATCACGGTGATCCGCGTGGTGTGTGCGGTGTTGCGTGGAGTGGCATCGCATCTGAAGCACGACGGGAGGTTTGACACGTATCCCGTGCAGGGTGTGTATCAGATGGTGAAACTGCTGGTAATCGTGCTTGGATCGTTAGTGTGTCTGGCGATCCTGATCAGCCGCGATCCGCTGGCCGTGATCGCCGGACTGGGCGCTTCGGCGGCGATACTCTCACTGGTGTTCAAGGATACGATACTGGGGTTTGTGGCCGGCATACAGCTTTCGGCAAACAATATGTTGCACGAGGGGGACTGGATAGTGGCACCGGCGTTTGATGCCGACGGCGATGTGGTGTCTATAGGATTGAATACCATCAAGGTGCGCAACTGGGACAAGACGGTGACCACCATACCGACGTATTCGCTGATCACCGGGTCGTTTCAGAATTGGGAGCGCATGCGCGATTTCGGGGCGCGGCGTGTGAAGCGGTCGGTGCTGATGGACGTGAACAGTGTGCGTTTTCTCTCGGCGGATGAGCTTGATTCGCTCGTGGCCGACGGATATGTTGCCGAAGATATAAAAAAGGAGAGCCGCGTGGTGAATCTGCGGCTCTTCAGGGAGTATGTCGAGAGATATCTGGACGGGCATCCGGCGGTGAGTCGCATTGACGGCACTACTACTATGGCCCGTCAGCTTCAGCCTACGTCGGCCGGCCTGCCCATCGAACTGTATTTTTTCACCGCCACTACCGAATGGGTAAGATATGAGCATATACAGGCCGATATTTTCGATCATCTGTATGCTGTGGTGGGGAGGTTCGGTCTGAGGATTTTCCAGTCGCCGGCAGGAGCCGATTTCAGTCGGCCTTCTACGCTGCTGTAGAGTCGTCCGGATGTGCCGGTGATGATGGCCGGCGGTGCCTTGTGAGTGCTATTGCTCCGAACGTGTACAGACCGAGAGCGATGAACATCAGTGTCTGGAAGCCAAGCAGTATCGTGGCGTATGCGAGCGCCGGTCCGCGGTCCATGCCGTAGATGCCGCAAAGGGCGAGCATCACGGCCATCTGCCAGGGTCCGATGCCGCCGTTGGACGGCACGGCCATGGCCAGAGATCCGAACACGAAGGTGACGAGCACGCACCGGAGTCCGTATTGGCCGAGGGCTTCAGAGGTCGCGTCGAACGCGTGGAAAGAGAATACCGTGGCGATGAAATATCCGGCCCATATACCTGCGGTGAGAAGCAGCCACAGTCCTTTGCGGCGCATGCGTCCTATGGATATGAAGCCTTGCCATGCCCCGGATATGGCACTGCGCACTCTGGCCACGAACCGCAGTCTGGGAAATAAAAGCAGGACGACTATGGCCATGATGGCGATGGCGCAGAAGCCGATGAACCATGCAGAGGTAAGGGCGAGCGTCAACTTGTGGCCGAGGTCTGTCTGTGCTCCGAAGCGGGCCATGGCTGGGGCGGCGGTGATCATTGTGGCAAGGGTGATCAGCAGCACGCATACCGTGTCGCTGAGACGGTCGGATATCATTGATCCGAACACGGCGGTGAAACTCGCTGACTGCCGCCGGGCTATATAGTCCGAGCGCCATATCTCGCCCAGGCGCGGAAAGACCAGATTGACGGCGTAGGTGCCGAAAAAAGCGTTGAGCATGGCGTGAAGCGGCGGGTTTACTCCTATAGCCTTCAGCTGAAGGCGCCATCTGACAGCTCTGAAAAGTATCACGGCGACATTTGCCACAAACCATCCCGCGATCCATCGGTAGCGGCAGTTGCGCAGGCCGTCGGCGATTTCGCTCCAGTCGACACCTGAGTAGAGCACATAACATAATCCCGCTGATACGATCAGCGGGATTATGTAGCGCATTGCGGATGTTATTGCTGATGAGGTTTTGCCCATACACACAGGGGTCAGTCTTCGGTCACGTCGACAGCTCCGACGATGCGGAGATTATTGTCGCGGACAAAACCGAGTATCGCGTCGCGGTTGTCTGACGGGGTCACGTCGGCTTCAATGCGTTTGAGCGCGTTGAACACCGATGTGCCCGACTGATACATGTGGCGGTAGGCTTTGGCAATCTCCGTGATGTCATCTTCGGTGAAACCGTTCTTTTTCATGATCCATGCGTTGACTCCGAAGAAAGCCGCGGGGTTGTGGGCTATGATGACAAACGGCGGCACATGGCTGCCTATGCGGCAACCGCCTTTTATCACCACCCATTTGCCCACATGGCAACGTTCGTGGATCATCGCGCCGGAGGAGAGTATGGTGCATTCGCCGATCTTCACGTCGCCGGCGATCATGGCGCCGTTGCCTATTACCACTTTGTCGGCAACTGTGGTGTCATGGCCGATATGGCTTTCGGCCATTATGAAGCATCCGCTGCCTATGGTGGTGCCGCCGTCGGGAGATATGCCGCGGTTTATGATCACATGCTCGCGGATTTTGTTGTCGTCGCCGATAATACATTTGGTCGGTTCGCCTTTCCAGCGGAAATCCTGCGGCTCGGCGCCGATGATGGCCCCCTGATAGATTTTGTTGTTCTTGCCCATCACCGTGCCGGCCATGATGCTGGCATAGGGCATGATCTCGGAGTTGTCGCCTATGACCACATTGGCGTCGACATAGGCAAAGGGGTGGATTGTGACGTTTTCGCCGATTTTGGCGGAAGGGTCTACGTGGGCGAGGTTACTTATCATAGCTGGAGATGGTATTAGCGTCCGCCGCCGAGTGCCTGATAGAGGTTGATTATGGCGCTGGTGCGGATGAGGTTGCAGTTAATGAAGTTCATCTGCACGGACAGGTAGTTCTGCTGTGCGGTGAGCACTTCAAGGTAAGTGGTGGGATATGATGACGCGGCATTGGTGAAGAGGGTCTCCGTGATGTCGACGGCGCGCGCCATGTAGTCGGCCTGTGTGGCAAGCTGCTGGAGTTTGGCCGAGGTGTTGTGGTAGGCGGTCAGAGCGTTGCTTACTTCTGCCGACGCGCTCATCAGGGCGTACTGGAAATTGTTCATGGCCTGTTGCTGCTGCGCTTTTGTGGCTTTAAGGCGGGCAATGTTCTGGCCACGGGCGAAGAGCGGGGCAGTGAGCTGTCCGGCAAGGTTTATGAACCATTCGCCGGGGTTTTTGATCATGCTGCCGAGCAGGTTGGTGAATCCGCCGTTGGCCGTGATGTTAAGGCCGGGGTAGAAGGCGGCGCGTGCCTGGTTGGTGGCGTAGTAGGCCACGGCGAGTGCGCGTTCGGAGGCATGTATGTCCGGTCTGGCGGCCAGGGCGCTCATGGGCACTCCGGCATTGAATCCTGCGGGGAGTTCGTCGAGCGAGAGTCCTGGCTGTATGGCCCATCGCTGGGGAGTGACGTTGAGCAGAAGGGAGAGTGTGTGGTGTGCTTCCTCGACCGATGTAGCGAGATCGGTGATCGATCCGAGTATGCCGTGATACTGTGCGGCGCTCTGGACCACGGCGGCTTCGGTAGTGTTGCCGGCTTCTTTGATGTCTTTCATCATCTGCACGGATTTTTCCCAGCTTTCGGCTGTGGCCCGCTGGAGCATGAGCTGGGCTTCGAGGGCCGATATGCTGTAGTAGCAGTTGGCCACTCCGGCGATAAGCTGCGAGCGCACGGCCTGCTCATAGTCCTTGCTCTGCTGGTAGGATGCTTCGGCCGAGCGTTTGGAGTTGAGTATCTTGCCGAACACGTCTATCTCCCAGCTTACGGAGAGAGGGAGCTGGTATGACCACGACATAGGGGATCCGGCCATTGACGATCCGGCACCGTTGGGCATGAGGGTGACGGACGGCAGGTAGCTCAGGCGTGCGCCGAGCATGTTGGCGTGGGCGATCTCTACGTTGAGTCTGGCGTTGGCCAGGTCTTTGTTGTTTTCAAGAGCCTGGGATATGAGGTCTGTGAGCACGGGGTCGGTGAACACCTCAGTCCATGGGAGGTTGCCGAGGGCGGTGGTGTCCGGTTCGGCTTCGAGTGCCTGTTTGTATTCCCGTGTGATGGGGGTATCTTCGGGCAGCTCGAACTTTTTGTAGATATGGCAGCCGGTGGTGGTGACACCGAGGGTCACCACCACTACTGCTGAAGCTATTTTAGATGAAATAAGTTTCATTTTTGTTCTGCTTGTGATTTGGGTTTATCGTGAGTACTGCTCGATTTCGGATTCAATGCCGGCATTGTTGGTGTCCTGCCATTTCAGCGGCGAGATCTTTTCCTGTATTTTCTGGAAAATCACGAACAGTGCGGGCACGAATATGAGCTGCAGCACCATGCCTATGAGCATGCCGCCGATTGAGCCGGTGCCGAGCGCGCGGTTGCCGTTGGCGCCTACGCCTGACGAGAACATCAGGGGCAGCAGACCGACGATCAGTGCGATCGAGGTCATGAGGATGGGGCGCAGACGGGCGCATGCTCCCTGTATGGCGGCGTTGACGATGCTCATGCCTGTGCGCCGGCGTTCAAGGGCGAACTCCACAATAAGAATGGCGTTTTTGGCCAGCAGGCCTATGAGCATGATCAGGGCGATCTGGAAGTAGATGTTGTTGGTGACTCCGAAGATCTGTGCGAACACGAAGGATCCCATCAGACCGAACGGTATGGAGAGGATCACGGCCCAGGGTATGACGTAGCTTTCGTACTGTGCGGACAGGAGCAGGTAGACGAAGAGCAGACACAGACCGAAGATGATTGCAGTGGAGTTGCTGCCCTGCTGCGATTCCTGTCGGGTCATGCCGGCGTACTCGTAGCCGTAGCCCTGCGGCAGGGAGTTGGCCGCTACGCGTTCGATGGCTTCGAGCGCCTGTCCGGACGAGTAGCCGGGTTTGGGCGATCCACTGACGGATATGGAGGTGAACATGTTGAAGCGGTTGAGCAGGTCAGGCGCATAGATGCGGGTGAGCGTGACGAAGTTGCTGACGGATGCCATGCCCGATCCGTTGCGCACCTTGATGGCGTCGAGGGTTTCCGGCGATACTCTGGCTTCGGGCGAGGCCTGCATCATGACACGGTAGATTTTGCCGAAACGGTTGAAGTTTGACACGTACATGCCGCCATAGTAGCCCTGAAGGGCTGAGAGAATGGTGCTCGGGCTGAGTCCGGCCTGCTTTGCCTTGGCCGCGTCGATGTCTATGCGGTATTGCGGGAAGGTGGGGTTGAAGGTGGTGTAGGCCATCTGTATTTCGGGCTGCTGGTTGAGCTGCGCGAGGAAGCCCTGCACCACGGCAAAGAAGTCGTTGACGTCGCCGCCCGTGCGGTCCTGCATCTCAAGTTCGAAACCGTTGGTCACAGAGAAACCTGATATCATGGGCGGTGCGAATGCCATGACGCGGCCGTCTTTGATGAGTTGTGCGGTCATGCCGTATATCTGGCCTATGACGGCAGTGGAGCTTTCGGTATTTTTGTCGCGCAGGTCCCAGTTCTTTAGCTTGATGATGAATGTGCCGTAGGTGGCGCCTTGTCCTGCAAGGAAGCTGTAGCCTGCGATCATCTGGCTGTATTCGACGGCGGGAATGCTGTTAATGATGGCGTCGACTTTATGGAGCACTTCGATGGTGCGCTCCTGTGAGGTGCCCGGAGGCATGTCGATCATACAGAACACGGTTCCGGTGTCTTCGTCGGGCACCATGCCGGTGGGGGTGGAGTTCATGAGCCACACGAGCAGGCCGATGCTGATTACCACAGCCACAAACGACGATATCTTGTGGTTCATGAAGAAGTGCGAGATCTGACGGTACCATTTCAGGAGTTTTTCGAATGCGTTTTCAAATGCGGCCTTGAAGCGGCGTCCGAAGAGTCCGATGAGGGCGAATATGGCCACGATGGCCGCTATGGTGCAGTGTACGGGCTTTGAGAAGGTGTACCATCCGAGAACCATGAACACGATGGTGCCGATGAGCAGTGCTGTGGTGATGAGGGGATGGAATGCGAAGCGTGCCTTGTAGGCCTGTCCGGCCGCTTTGTAGGCTTCGCCGACGCGCTGCGATAGCGTGGAGTCGGCATTGTCGTGGCCGGCGTGGGGTTTGAGGAACACTGCGCAGAGAGCCGGAGAGAGGGTGAGTGCGTTGATGGCGGAGAATCCGATGGATATGGCCATGGTGAGACCGAACTGGCGGTAGAAGATACCTGCGGTGCCGGGCATGAATGACACGGGGATGAACACGAGCATCATAACAAGGGTGATGGAGATGATGGCTCCGCCGATTTCTCCCATTGCGTCTATGGCGGCCTTGCGTGAGGACTTGTAGCCCACATCGAGTTTCGCATGGACCGCCTCGACGACGACTATAGCGTCGTCGACCACAATGGCGATGGCAAGCACAAGGGCCGAGAGGGTGATCAGGTTGAGCGAGAACCCGATGAAGTTCATCAGGAAGAATGTGCCGATCAGGGCCACGGGTATGGCGATGGCAGGAATGATGGTGGAACGGATGTCCTGAAGGAAGAGGTAGGTCACGAGGAACACCAGAATGAATGCCTCGATGAGGGTCCGGATAACGTGGTGGATGGAGGCGTAGAGGAAGTCGTTGTTGTTCATCGGCACCGCGAACGCGAGTCCGTTAGGCAGGTCGGCTTTCATCTCGTCGACCACTTTCAGACAGTCCTCGATGATCTGGGTGGCATTGGATCCTGCGGTCTGGAACACCATGGCACTGGTCGAGGGGTAGCCGTTGAGTCCGTTGGCAAAACCGTATGTGACACGGCCGAGCTCGACGTCGGCCACGTCTTTCAGGTAGAGGACCTCGCCGTCGGGTGTGGCGCGCACCACGATGTTTTCAAATTCCTCGGGTGTCACAAGACGTCCGCGGTAGCGCATGGTGTATTCGAAGCTCTGGTCGCCCTGCGCGCCGAAGGAGCCGGGAGCGGCTTCCATGTTTTGCTCGGCAATGGCTGCGGAAACGTCGGTGGGCACAAGGTTGTACTGGGCCATCACGTCAGGTTTGAGCCACACGCGCATGGAGTAGTCGGCGCCGAAGCTCATCACGTCGCCCACACCGGATACACGTTGGAGCCGGGGGATGACGTTGATCTTCATGTAGTTGTCGAGGAACTCTTCGGAATAGACTCCGGTGGAGTCGTAGAGCGCCACACCCATAAGCATGGATGTCTGGCGTTTCTGGGTCAGGACACCGACCTGGTTTACTTCGGCGGGCAGAAGGTTCTGGGCCTTTGCCACGCGGTTCTGTACGTCGACGGCGGCCATGTCGGGGTCCATGCCCTGCTCGAAGTAGACGGAGATGGTGGCCGAGCCGGTGTTGGTGGCGGTTGACTTCATGTAGGTCATGCCTTCGGCGCCGTTGATCGATTCTTCAAGGGGGGCGATCACGGAGTTGAGCACGGCCTGTGCGTTTGCACCGTTGTAGGTGGTGGACACCGAGATGGTGGGCGGCGCGATGTCAGGGAATTGGGTGATCGGTAGAGATACAAGGCCGATCAGTCCGAGCAGGACTATGAAGATCGATATAACCGTGGAAAGTACCGGACGGTTAATAAAGGTATCTAATTTCATCTGTGGTTTGAAATGTCGGGTTGGGGTTTACTGCTTGTTTTGCTGCTGTGCGGCCGCGTCGACGGGGGTGATTGTGATTCCGTCGCGTGCTTTGACGCCGACGCCTTCCACTACTATGCGGTCGCCTTGGTTAAGGCCTGAAGTGACCACGTAGTTGCGTCCGTCCTGTATGCCGAGTACTTCGATTGGTGTTGAGTGGAGTACATTGTCGGCATCGACCGTGTAGACGAATTTGCGGTCCTGTACTTCGAATGTGGCTTTTTGCGGCACGATTATCACGTCGGTCTGGTTCATGGGCATGATGACGGAGCCGGTGGAGCCGGAGCGCAACATGTTGTTATTGTTGCTGAATAGCGCGCGCACAGTGGCTGAGCCGGTGGATGCGTCTATGACTCCGCTTACGGTGGCTACTTTGCCGGGGTTGGGGAATACGGTGCCGTTGGCCAGACGTAGTTTTACTTCAGGCATCGCCGCGATGGCGGCTTCGAGTGTGGATGCTCCTCCGTCGGTGAGGTCGAGTATCTGCTTTTCGTTGAGCGAGAAGTAGGCATAGACCTGAGAGTTGTCGCTGACAGTGGTGAGAGCCAGTCCGGAGGGGGAGGCCAGCGCACCGACACGCAGGGGTATTGTGCCTACTATGCCGTCGGACGGGGCTATGACCTGAGTGTAGCTGAGGTTTTTCTGAGCGTTGACCAGACCTGCCTGAGCCTGAGCGAGCTGTGCTTTGGCCTGGGCGAGCTGGTTGGCCGAGATCTGGAGAGCGTGGGCCGAAATGATGTTTTTGTCGAAGAGCGCTTTGTTTGAGTCGTAGGAGATCTGCGCGGTCTGGACGGCGGTTGATGCCACGTTGACCGATGCTTGTGCCTGGTCTACAGCAGCCTGATAGGGAACCTGGTCAATGGTGAAGAGCGCCTGGCCTTTATGCACTCGCTGGCCTTCGTCGACATGGACTGCTGTGATGTTGCCGCTGACCATCGGGCGGACTTCAATGTCGGTTTTACCTTTGATAGTGGAGGGAAATACTGTTTCCAGTTCGATGGAACCGGGTGTGATGGTTTCTACTGCGAGGGCGGGAGCTGCGCCGGCTGCTGCCGATGCATCGCCTTTTGATCCGCATGCCGAAAGAATGGTTACGGCGGAAGCTGCCATTACAGCGGCTAATGAGGAAAGGTTGAATCTGGTGTTCATAAATGCTTTTTTCCCTTAAAAATTGTGTAGTATATGTTTTGTCAGTATATTAAGCCACAAAGTTACGGAAATATTCGTCTTATATCAAATTTGTTTTTATTGTAAAATTCCAAATATTACTATTTATAATAGCAATGTGGATATTTTGACCAATAGGAAAACAAAGAGTCCCGCACGTTGTCAATGGCGGGACTCATTATATGTCGGTGGTCTGTGTGGCTTAAACGTCAGGATCAGACGGTAAGTATTTCTTTTTCTTTTGCGGCAAAGAGGTCGTCGATCTGCTTCATGAAGCGGTCGTGTATTTTCTGGGCAGTGGCTTCGGCGTCTTTTTCAACGTCTTCGGGCATGCCTTGCTTTATGGCTTTTTTGAGACCGTCGATAGCGTCGCGACGCGCATTGCGCACGGACACTTTGGCTGTCTCGGCTTCGGCTTTGCTCTGCTTTACCAGAAGTTTGCGGCGCTCTTCGGTGAGCGGCGGTATGCTGATACGGATGATTTCGCCGTTGTTTTCAGGCATCACACCGAGTTCGGAGTTGATAATGGCTTTCTCGATTTCTTTGAACATGGATTTTTCCCATGGGGTGATGGTGATGGTGCGGGCGTCGGGCACAGATATGTTTGCCACATTGGAGATGGGAGCGGATGAGCCGTAGTAGTCAACGCGGATTCCGTCGAGGAGTTTCGGATTGGCTTTTCCGGCGCGGATATGTGAGAGGGCTTCGTCGAGGTAGGCTACTGCCAGTTCCATTTTTTCTTCGGCGGGGCCGAGATAGGTTTTCGGATCGGTCATATTTCGGGAAATTAGGAGTTTGGAATCGTTGGTTATAGAATCAGGAGAGAGTCGCCGTAGGCTCCGAAGTTGTATTTTTCCTGTACGGCGATTTCGTAGGCCTGCATTACTTCGTCATATCCTCCGAAGGCGGCTACCATCATCAGCATGGTGCTGAGCGGGAGGTGGAAGTTGCTGACAAGCGATGTGGCTACGGTGAATTCGTAGGGGGGCGAGACGAATTTGTTATTCCATCCGGCGTAGGCTTTGAGGTGTCCGCCCATGGTGGCGGCTCCTACCATGCCACGGAGCACAGAGGTGCCTACCGCGCAGACTTGCTTTCCGAGGTCTTTGGCGTGGTTGACCATGTCGACGACCTGATCGCCTACGTAGATTTCCTCGGAGTCGATGCGGTGTTTGGAAAGGTCTTCGACGTCGATTTCGCGGAATGTGCCCAGTCCGCTGTGGACTGTGACGAAACCGCGGTCCACACCTTTGATTTCAAGGCGTTTCATCAGTTCGCGCGAGAAGTGCAGGCCGGCTCCGGGGGCCACTACGGCGCCTTCGTTGGTGGCGTAGATGGTCTGGAAGGCGTCAACGTCCACTTCTTCCGGCTCGCGGCGGATGTGTTCGGGCAGTGGCGTCTGTCCCATGCTGAAGAGCACGCGTTTGAATTCGTCGTGAGGGCCGTCGTAGAGGAACCGCAGTGTGCGGCCGCGGGATGTGGTGTTGTCTATCACTTCGGCCACGAGTGAGTCGTCGTCGCCGAAATAGAGCTTGTTGCCAATTCTGATTTTGCGGGCGGGTTCCACCAATACGTCCCAGAGTTTGTGCTCTTCGTTAAGTTCGCGAAGCAGGAACACTTCTATGCGGGCACCTGTTTTTTCTTTGTTGCCGTAGAGTTTGGCGGGAAACACCCGGGTGTCGTTGAACACCATCATGTCTCCTTCTGAGAAATATTGCAGGATCTCTTTGAAGATTTTATGCTCGATCTGGCCGGTGGAGCGGTGGAGCACCATCAGGCGGGATTCGTCGCGTCTGGGTGCCGGATACTGTGATATAAGGTCTTCGGGGAGGTTAAAGTTGAATTGGGAAAGTTTCATATCGGAGGATTGGTTTATTTCTTTGTCTGGTTCTGGTCATCGGGAAATTCGATCTCGACGTCGCGTAGCCACTGTATGGCATTGTCGACGGTCATGCAGTCATCTATCAGGGCTTTTCCCACGCGGGTTCGGCGAAGCGCGGTGAGATGGGCGCCGGATCCGAGTGCGAGTCCGATGTCGCGGGCCAGCGCTCTTATATAGGTGCCTTTTGAGCAGAGCACTCTGACTGTGATTTCCTCTGGCTTGAAATCCAGAAGCTGAAGTTCGTCGATCTGCAGCGTCTTTGGCTTGAGGTCAGGTGTCTGTCCCTTTCGTGCCATTTTGTATGCGCGTTTTCCGTCGACTTTGACGGCGGAAAATGCCGGAGGTATCTGTTCGATGCTTCCGGTGAAACGTTTTAGGGTCTCTTCGACCAAGGTCCGGGTGATGTGGCCGGTGGGGTAGGTGGCGTCGATTTCCGTCTCGAGGTCGAATGACGGGGTGGTGGCGCCGAGAGCCATGGTGGCCACATACTCTTTGACCCCGGCCTGAAGGGTGTCTATTTCTTTAGTGGCGCGTCCGGTGCAGACGAGCATTACTCCGGTGGCCAGCGGATCAAGTGTGCCCGCGTGGCCCACTTTGAAGCGCTTGACGCCGTAGCGGCGGGTGAGGATGCCACGCACGCGCTTGACCACGTCGAATGATGTCCATCCGAGGGGTTTGTCGATCAGCAGGGTGTGTCCGGCAAGAAAGTCCAATGTAGTGTAATGTCTGTCGTTAGGTTAAAATTAGTTTCTGTAGCCGTGGGTGAGGGGATTACCACAGAAGGCAGAGAAGGCCGGCGGCTACGCAGTAGACGGCAAACCATACGAGTTTGCCTTTCTTGACTATGTTGAGCATCCATTTGCAGGCGAGACATCCCATGATGAATGACGCACAGAAGCCCACGATCATCGGAATCGCCCCGATTGATGCCGATGCGACGACGTCGGTCGCGGGTTCAAGCATCTTTTTGATATCAAGCAACCCTTCGCCGAGAATGGGGATGATGACCATGAAGAATGAGAACTGGGCTATGCTTTCTCGTTTGTCGCCGAGAAGGATGCCGGTGGCTATGGTGGTGCCGGAGCGTGAGAGCCCGGGGAGCACGGCCACGGCTTGTGAGCATCCGATGATGAACGCATCGAGCCAGGAGATGTCGCGTGCGGGTTTGCCGGCACGTCCGGCCAGAGCGGGCCGGGTGCGGGTGAAGTAGGCGAAACTGAGCAGGACAGCGGTGACCATAAGGCAGATGCCCACTACGGTGAGGTCGCCTTCAAACAGTGAGGCAACCTGGTCCTTGAAGAAAACGCCGACTATGGCCACGGGGATGCACGACAGCAGTATCTTGCATACGTAATAGAAATTGTTGTCGCGTCTGAATGTGAAGAATGATACGCACAGTGGCATGAATTCTTTCCACAGCACCACGATGGTACTGAGCACTGTGGCAACGTGAAGCATCACGCTGAATTCCAGAGAAGCGTCCGGGTTGAGATCCAAGCCGAGCACCTGTTTGAATATTTCAAGGTGGCCGCTGCTGCTGATGGGAAGGTATTCGGATAGTCCTTGTACTATGCCGAGGATTAGGGCGTCGATCCAGTCCATTGTCAGAGATGTGTTAGTTAGTGCCGGTGTTTTTGGGACGGTAGATGATGGCAAATCCCATGAAGACGAATCCGAGGAACGCTATGGTCGGTCCGATGACTATGCGTCGGGTGCTGAATATGTCGGGGTTGAACTGCTGGGCGGTTGTGCTGCCGCCAAGCATTAGGAGGAATCCTATGAGTATGGCCGCCGCCGCTATGGCCATGAGAATGAAGTTGATTTTTACAAGCGGGAGCTGTATGCGGCTTTCCGGATCAAGTCTGGAGGGTTTGCCTGTCTGTTGGCCGGAGGTGGGGTATCTGTTGTATTGTTTCATATGTCAGGTTTGTGTGAGTCGTCAATGAAAGAGTTCGTCGTAGGAGCGCGACAGGTATCGCTGTGTGGCGGACCATGCCGCCAGAAGGCAGATGACCACACCGGCGGCAATCAGTCCGGCGAATACGATGGCCATGGTTGTCCACGGGAGATATGCGGCCAGTGCCGGATCGACGTAGGTGAAGGTGTAGTGTATGAGCATGGCGAGCACGCCGGACGCGATCGTTCCGGCTATAACGCCCTGCAGCGCATTGCTTGTGAGAAACGGACGCCTGATGAAGCCCGGAGACGCTCCGACGAGTTTCATGGTGTGTATGGTGAATCTGCGGGCGTAGATGGTCAGGCGCACTGTGTTGTTGATGAGTACGTAGGATATGGGGATGAGGGCGGCCGCAGCTATCATGAGCACAAACATCAGGGTGGATATATTGCGGTTCACCTTGTCGACCATCTCGGTGTGGATGTTGACCTCATGGACCATAGGATGCTTCTGCAGCGGCAGGATTATGGCGTCGAGACTGTCGGCGCATGCGTAGTCTGCCTTCAGGTTGATTTCAAATTCGGGGAGAAACGGGTTTACTTCAAGCAGCTCGATGAGGTTTTCGCCCATGTCTCTTTGCCATGTGGCCATGGCTTCCTCCGGAGAGTGGTAGCGGAATGACGACACATAGGGCGCGGCGGTCCATTTCTGTTTGAATTCGTTGATTCCGTCGAGCGATATGTTTTCAGCCATCACCACGTCGAAGCCGAGGTGTTCTTTTATTTCATCTGTCACGGCCCGAGCGGCAAGTCCGAGGGCGGCGACGATTCCGAGCAGCAGGAGAACCAGCGCGACGCTTACGGTCGCCGTGAGGTGTACGCTCAGGGATGAAAAACCTTTTTTTGATTTCATGAGGACAAAGGTACTACATTTTAACCCCCAAAGTCAAGCGTTTAGATGGTAAATTTGGATTTTCGCGAAAAAAAACGGCGTTTTTTGAACTTTTTTTCGCAGCGGGTGTTTTAAGAGTACATAGCAAGATTACTTTTTCCATTGAAAGAAATGTGATAATGATTGGTTTATTATTCGACGAGGAGTGACTGTGAAGCCATTCCTCGTTGGGTTTTTATATGGTTGTATGCGCGATTTCTGCCAACTTTGAAGCAGGAAAGTGATGGGAATTTTGGGCGGATGTGTTATCTTTGCGGAAACCCTATCCGTTTAATTGTATATTGAGTAAGAACAAGAACAGATAATTATTGATCATGTTTTCAGGAATAGTAGAAGAGGCCGCGCAGGTAGTGGCCGTGGACCGCTGTGGCGGCAATGTGGATCTGACGGTCAAGGCCGTCATGGCTCCGGAGTTGAAGATAGACCAGTCGGTGGCGCATAATGGAGTGTGCCTGACCGTGGTGGCCGTAGACCCGGCGGCAGGATGCTATAGGGTGACTGCTGTGCAGGAAACGCTGGAACGGTCTAATCTCGGTCTGCTTGGCGAGGGTTCAGTGGTGAACCTGGAGCGGTCGATGAAAATGAATGGACGTCTTGACGGCCATATAGTTCAGGGCCATGTGGACTGTACGGCAAGATGTGTCGGTCGCGAGCCTGTGGATGGCAGTGTGTATTTTACATTTGAATACTCGGTGTCGCCCGAAATGGTGCGCAAAGGCTACCTTACGGTAGAGAAAGGATCGGTGACGGTGAACGGCGTAAGCCTGACGGTGTGTGATTCGGAGAAGGATCGTTTCCGTGTGGCTATTATCCCGTATACTCTGGAGCATACTAATTTCCGTAATATTACCGAGGGCTCGGTGGTGAATCTGGAGTTTGACATCATCGGCAAGTATGTGGCCCGGATGAGGGAATTTGCCGATTAACAAAGGTATCAGATAACTTCAAACATAATATCTCCTATGCTTCTCCCTCCCCGACAAGGCAAACCCGGACTCGTTTTGCCTGAAACCGCCAGACAGATTCTGATAATCGGTGCCAACGGTGCCGGAAAGTCGCGTTTTGCCGGCAAGATGCTGTCGTTGCCTGATGTGGATCCCGGCCGTGTGTTTCCTTTGTCGCCGCTGGCGGCTCTGTATGGGGCGTTTGACGGGAATGCTCCTGCCGGTTCGATTGATGCGCTGTATGCCGATACGGTGTTGCGCTCTCCGCTTTTCACGTCCAATGCGTCGCCTACGCCTCCGGCATCGCAGTCGGAGCGTCTGCTGGCGCTGATGATCCATGAAGAGGTGGTGAATCTGCTTCGCTTCAAGGTGGAGGGAGGTTCGGAATCAGGGAAATCACTTCCGGACACGAATCTGGACAAGGTGCTGGATTTATGGCGGGAGATGTTTCCCGACAACGGTGTGCTGAGACGCGGTGGCGAGTTGCTGTTTACCAATCTTTACGGCGGCGAGCGTTCGCAGTTGAAACTGTCGCCCGGCGAACGGCTTGTGCTGTATTATTTCGGTGCGGTGCTCTACGCTCCGGATCACGCTTTTGTGGCGGTGGAGAGTCCGGAACTGTTTTTGCATCCGTCGACTTTGCGTCGGGTGTGGGACCGTGTGGAAGCCCTGCGGCCTGACTGCCGGTTTGTGTATGTGACGCATGATCTGGATTTCGCATCAACGCGCACGGCCGCGACCACGGTGTGGGTGCGGGGATGGTCGCCGGAAACCGATACATATGATTATGATCTGCTTCCTCCTGACTCACAGTTGAGCGAGGAGCTGTATATGACCATACTCGGGTCGCGCCGTCCGGTCATGTTTATCGAGGGCGACGACACCCGGTCGATCGACGCCAAGCTGTATCCGCTGATCTTTACGGACTATACTGTCAAGGCACTCGGCTCCTGCGACAGGGTGATCGAGTCCACCCGAGTGTTCAATTCGCTGAGCGGATTCCACCATCTCGACAGCTGCGGCATTGTGGACCGCGACCGGCGTTCGGCCCAGGAGGTGGAATATCTGCGCCGCAAGCGGGTGATGGTGCCCGATGTCGCTGAAATCGAGAATCTGCTTATGCTCGAGGAGGTGGTGCGCACTGTGGCGTCGGCCCACCGCCGGGATGAGACCAAGGCTTTCAGCAAGGTTAAGGCGGCTGTGGTGGCATTGTTTCGGTCGGAGGTGCGTCAGCAGGCTCTGTTGCACACGCGCCATCGTGTGAAGCGCACGGTGGAGCACCGTATCGACGGCCGGTTTGCCAACATCACTAAGCTCGAGGACCATTTGGCCGATATGGTCGATGCGATTAATCCGCGTGCCATTTATGAGGATTTCTGCCGGGAGTTCCATTCGTATGTGGCCAATGAGGATTATGCGTCGATTCTGCGTGTGTATAACCAGAAATCAATGCTTTCGCAGAGCAATGTGGGTTCATTGACCGGATGCGGCGACAAGCAGAGTTATATCACAGCAGTGCTGAATCTTCTCAAGGCCGAGGGTTCGTCGGCCCGGCGGCTGCGTGTGGCCATACGGGCTGCTCTCGGGCTGTCAGAGATGACGGCCGGTGTCCAGAGTGAGGATTGACGGAGGGTCGGTGTCGAGGTCAAGCAGCGCCCGCAGGGGTGTGGTGGCCGGCGGCTCAATCCCATCGAGTGTCCGATATGACAGGACTGTGCGTCCGTCGGATTCTATTTCTGCAATGACAGGCGTGGGCCTTACGGTGCCGTCCAGACGCACGCCAAGGAGGAGTACGTGTCTGCTCCGTGCCACGGATGAGGTGTTGTTCATGGCCGTGAGGGGAATTTGCGTATCATGCGCCGCAGACGGTAATAGCCGGTAGTGGTGTTGGGGGTGCGCGCCAGCATGATGCTGTCGGTATATGCCTGTTCTTGCGGCTGTGCTTTCAGATGGGCGTATCCGTAGATGCGTGCGGGCATTTTGTTGCTGTCGGTGCGCAGTTCCAGCGAGTGACGCTGTTCGTCAATAAGGTTGTCGGCGGATATGGTCTCGATATATCCAGGCGCGTCGGCATATTCCACAGTCATCGACAGCGATAGTGGCGAACGGTTGTTGAGCAGTGTCATCGACCATGTGAATACGTCGCCTTTGCGCCATGAGGAGTCCGCTTCGACGGCAAAGGTGATGAAGTCACCGGGCATACGTTGTGAGAAAAGGTGTGCGGGGGTGCCCGGCCAGATGTTGACCAGATCGTGCCGCAGGCCTGCTGCTTCGGCTATGGCGGCTTCGAGGGCGTCGAGCGCCTTAAGGCTGTCGGAGATTATGGAGTCGGCACGGTCACACAGTTCCATGTAGGCCGGAAGGTTGTGGCCATACCATATCATGGCCGAGTCCAGCTCCGACTGCGATACTCCGTGTTTGGCAAGCACGGACTGTTTGAGCAGTTTTCGGAGGGAATCGCTGCTGTAGGTCGACTGGTACTGGCTGCCGATCATGGCGTCGGCATAGCTTAGGTCGGCCATCAGCCGCGCCATCTGTTCTTGAGGAATGACGTTGCGGGACGAATGGCTGCATGACGTAGCCAGAATCAGGGCTATTATCGCAGGGACAATCAGTCTCATTGATTTTTTTCTGCGTCGTTGCCGTCGGCAGACGAGAATCCGAGATGCTTGTGGTAAAACAGGAGCAGAGCTATGATTCCCGTTGATATGGCTGCGTCGGCTATGTTGAATATCGGGTGGAAAAAGACGAAACGGGTGTCGCCTATCCATGGCATCCATGACGGCCAGTCGAATGATATTAGCGGGAAATAAAGCATGTCCACCACCTGTCCGTGGAGCAACGGGGCATAACCACCTGATGCGGGGAAGAGTGTCGCCAGATGGGGCGGAGCCGGATTGTCGAAGATCAGGCCGTAGAAGGTGCAGTCGATCACGTTGCCTATGGCTCCGGCCACTATCAGGGCTATGCAGACCACATAGCCAACCGGTTCGCGTCTGCTCCGGTGCAGGCGCACCAGATAATATATGCCGGCTATTATGGCGGCTATGCGGAATAGTGTGAGCGCGAGTTTGCTGCCCATTTCCCATCCGAACGCCATGCCCGGATTCTGGACGAAATAAAGATGAAACCATGAGGTTATCTCCACATCCTCGCCAAGATAGAAGTTGGTCTTGATGTAGATTTTCAGCCACTGGTCCAGAATCGTCACAAGGATTATGACGGCAGCCGCGAGCGTTCCTCTGTGGCGGGCCATCATTATTGCTTGGCGTCGATGCAGAGGGTGGTGTGAGGCACAGCCCGCAGACGTTCCTTGGGTATGAGCCGGCCTGTCTGGCGGCATATCCCGTACGTGCCGTTCTCGATGCGGACAAGTGCGGCCTGCAGGTGCTGGATGAATTTGCGCTGACGTTCGGCCAGTCGTCCGGCTTCCTCTTTGCCGAGAGTGTTGGCGCCTTCTTCAAGGACTTTGAATGTGGGGGAGGTGTCGGCGGTGTCGTTGCCGTCGGCACCGATCAGCGCCGCTCTGAGTGATTCGTATTCTTTTTGGGCCTTGTCGAGTTTCTCGAGGATCAGTTCTTTGAATTCCTGGAGTTCTTCGTCGGAGTATCGTGTTTTGTCGGTCATGTTTGTCTTGTTTCGCGGTCTGGCGCGTTTTTTCAGATACGGTTAACTAAGATGGGCACGATCAGTCCGTCAATGTCGAGTGTGTCAGGGCTGTCGGGCGTGGATTCGTCAGTGGTGATGGCGTCGGCGAGTACCTGGGACGCTATGTAGTCCGAGTATTCCCCGAGAGCTTCGGTGATTTCAGGCAGCGGAGCGAGCGTCACGCTTATGTGGTCGGTGATGTTGTAGTCGCGACCTTTGCGTATGTTCTGTATGCGGTTAACGAGTTCGCGGGCCATGCCTTCACGGCGCAGTGCGGGTGTCACCGTCACGTCGAGAGCCACGGTCATGGTGCCTTCGTTGGCCACGAGCCATCCGGGTATGTCTTCGGAGAATATCTCCACGGTGTCGGCTGTGACGTGGGCCGCAGTGCCGTCGGTCAGGGTGAGGTCTATGGCTCCGGTGCGTTCGAGTGATGTGATCTGCTGCTGATCCATGGCCTGGATGGCGGCGGCAACCTGTTTCATCTGTTTGCCGAACACCGGACCGAGTTTCTTGAAGTCGGGTTTTACACGTTTTACCAATACGGTTTCCGTCGGATCGAGCAGTTGCATCTCCTTGACGTTGACTTCGCTGAGAATCAGCGGTATGATAGGTTCGATAACTTCGCGCTGCGAGTCATCGGCGAGCGGCAGTATAATCTTGCTGAGCGGCTGGCGCACTTTGATGGCAGCTTTGCGGCGCAGGGCGAGCACCATTGATGTGATCTGCTGGGCAATGGCCATGCGGCGTTCGAGGGCCGAGTCGATCAGTGCGGCATTGGCTGTCGGCTGGAGCTGCATGTGCACCGAAGTGGCTTCGGGATGCAGGTCGAGATACAGGCGGTCGGCATAGAACGGGGCTATCGGAGCCATCAGCAGTGCCACGGTTTCAAGACACTCGTATAGGGTCTGATATGCGGCTATCTTGTCTTCTTCGAGACCTTTGCTCCAGAAGCGTGCGCGGTTCAGGCGCACATACCAGTTGGATAGGTTGTCCTGAACGAAGTCGTTGATGGCTCGTGCGGCAACCGTAGGCTCGTAGTCGTCGAGGGCCGACTGGACGTCGGCAATGAGTGTGTTGAGCAGGGATATGATCCAGCGGTCGATTTCCGGGCGTTTCTCCACAGGGATCGACGGCGTGGAAGTGGGGTCGAATCCGTCGACGTTGGCATAACGTGCGAGGAACGAATAGGTGTTGAACAGTGTGCCGAAAAATTTTCGTGACACTTCGCGTATGCCCTGTTCGTCAAATTTCAGGTTGTCCCAAGGCGCGGAGTTGCTGATCATGTACCAGCGCAGCGGGTCAGATCCGTGTTCTTCGATGGTGGAGAACGGATCCACGGCATTGCCCAGACGCTTGCTCATCTTGTTGCCGAACTTGTCGAGAACAAGACCGTTGGATATGACGGCTTTGTAGGCCACAGAGTCTTTGACCATGCCGGCTATGGCATGGAGCGTGAAGAACCATCCTCGGGTCTGGTCAACGCCTTCGGCAATGAAGTCGGCGGGGAAAAGTTCGCCGGAGTCTACTCCTTCTTTATGTTCGAACGGGTAGTGCTGCTGGGCGAACGGCATGGCGCCGCTGTCGAACCACACGTCGATCAGGTCAGTCTCGCGGTGCATGGGCTTGCCGGATTCTCCCACGAGTACGATATGGTCCACGTATGGGCGGTGGAGGTCGATTTTCTTGTAATTGTCGGCTGAATAGTCGCCGGGTACGAAGCCTTTGGCGCGCAGCGGATTCTCTGTCATGACTCCTGCCTGGACGGCACGGTCGATCTCGTTGTAGAGTTGCTCGACGGAGGAGATGCAGATTTCTTCCGACCCGTCTTCTGTGCGCCAGATGGGCAGGGGTGTGCCCCAATAGCGGCTGCGGCTCAGGTTCCAGTCCTGAAGGTTTTCAAGCCATTTGCCGAACCGGCCCGAACCGGTCGACGCCGGTTTCCACTTGATGGTCTCGTTGGCGGCCATAAGGCGCTCGCGCACGGCTGTGGAGCGTATGAACCATGAATCGAGCGGGTAATATAGCACCGGTTTGTCCGTGCGCCAGCAGTGGGGATAGTTGTGGACATGTTTTTCGATGCGGAACACGGAGCCGCGTTGCTTGAGCCACATGCACAGGCTGACGTCGAGAGTCTCGGTTTCGTCGGTCGCTTCAGGGTCGAAAGCATTCTTTACGTAGCGTCCTTCGAATTCGCTGTATGCTTCGACGTCGACGTTGGTTTTGACGAAATCGGGGTCGAGTTCTTCAATGCGGTAGAAGCGTCCGCGCAGGTCCACCATGGGACGGATGTTGCCGTCGCGGTCGGTGAGGTGGAGCGGGGGCACTCCTGCGGCTTTGCTTACGCGAAGGTCGTCGGCGCCGAATGTGCCGGCTATGTGTACTATGCCGGTACCGTCGTCGGTGGTCACGTAGTCGCCGGGGATCACACGGAAAGCGCCTTTACCCGGATTTACCCAGGGGAAGAGCTGAATGTAATGCAGGCCGGTAAGTTCCGAACCGGTGACTGTGGCCACAACTTCGTATGGAATGAGTTTGTCTCCTTTGGTATAGTCTGAAAGGGGTATATCGGCCGCTTTGGGGTTGAACAGAGACTCCATAAGCGCTTTGGCCGCCACGCATGTGACGGGTTCGCCGCTATATGGATTGTAGGTGCGGACGATGTTGTATTCTATGGACGGACCGACACATAGCGCCGTGTTGCTCGGCAGGGTCCATGGGGTGGTGGTCCATGCAAGGAAGCAGGGTGTGCCCCATCCGGTCATCTGCGGCAGCGGGTCTGTGCAGGTGAACTGGGCTATGCAGGTGGTGTCCTTGACGTCGCGGTAGCATCCGGGCTGGTTCAGTTCGTGGGTCGACAGGCCTGTGCCCGCCGCAGGAGAATATGGCTGTATGGTGTAGCCTTTGTATAGCAGGCCTTTCTGATAGATCTGTGACAGGAGCCACCATACGGACTCGATGTACCGGTTGTCGTATGTTACATAAGGGTCCGACATGTCGACCCAATATCCCATCAGAGATGTGAGTTTTTCCCATTCGTCGGTGAATTTCATCACTTCCCGACGGCATGAGTCGTTGTATTCGTCAACGGAAATTTTCTTTCCTATGTCTTCCTTGGTGATGCCGAGAGTCTTTTCGACGCCGAGTTCCACAGGCAGTCCGTGGGTGTCCCAGCCGGCCTTGCGTTTCACCTGATACCCGCGCATGGTTTTGTAGCGGCACACTATGTCTTTGATGGTACGGGCCATCACATGGTGTATGCCGGGGTGGCCGTTGGCCGATGGCGGCCCTTCGAAAAACACAAACGATGGAGCGCCTTCGCGCGTCTGCACTGTGCGCTCGAACAGGTTGAGACCGTTCCAGCGGTCAAGGGTGGAATGATTGACCTCCGTGAGGTTCAGGTTTTTATATTCGTTAAACTTCATGACGAATGAGAGTTTTTCTTAGATACGAGAATTTTGTGCAAAATTAGTCAAAATTCTTGGAATTCAACCGCAGATAGGGCAAAAAACTGTCAGACGGAGACTGTGGCCCTGATGTGTGGGAGCGGGTCGTAGTTCTCGAGCGAGAAGTCTTCGTATCTGAAATCGAAGATGCTTTTCACGTCGGGGTTTATGCGCATGACCGGAAGTGGCCGGGGAGTGCGTCCGAGCTGTTCGCGTGCCTGTTCGAGGTGGTTGAGATACAGGTGAGTGTCTCCGAGGGTGTGTACGAACTCGCCAGGCTGCAGTCCGGTGACCTGGGCCATCATCTGCAGCAGCAGCGCGTATGACGCAATGTTGAACGGCACGCCGAGAAATGTGTCGGCGCTGCGTTGGTAGAGCTGGAGCGAGAGTCTGCCGTCGGCCACGTAAAACTGGAAGAAAGCATGACATGGGGGCAGGTGCATCTGTGGGATGTCGGCCACGTTCCATGCGCTCACGATCATGCGCCGGGAGTCGGGAGTGTGTTTTATCTGCTCTACGACTTCGGCGATCTGGTCTATGTGGCCGCCGTTGTAGTCCGGCCACGACCGCCACTGGTAACCGTAGATATGCCCGAGGTCTCCGGTCTCATCGGCCCACTCGTTCCAGATGCGCACGCCGTTTTCTTGCAGATATTTCACGTTTGTGTCGCCTTTCAGGAACCACAGAAGTTCATGTATGATGGATTTGAGGTGAAGCTTTTTAGTGGTGAGCAGCGGAAACCCTTGCGAGAGATCGAAGCGCATCTGACGGCCGAACACGCTGATGGTGCCGGTGCCGGTGCGGTCGGTCTTGGTTACTCCGTTGTCGAGGATGTCTTTGAGCAGGTCGAGGTATTGTCGCATGTTATTGACGATAATGTTGAAGATGAAGTGGAGGGAGAGGGTTTGGTCGGCTGCATCATGGGCAACGACAGTGTGTGACGTCCGGGAGTGTAGCTTATGGCGTCGTTGGGGCACACCGGCAGGCAGTCGAAGCAGACCACGCAGCGGCTCATGTCGACTACGTGGCTTTGCATGTCGATGCATTCTGCCTTGCAGACGTGTTCACACCTCCGGCACTGTATGCACCGGTCCGTGTCGATGTCGATACGCATGGCGCTGTTGCGGCTCACGCATCCGAGTATGGTGCCGACTGGGCAGAGCGTGTTGCAGAATATGCGTCCGCGCCGCCATGCCGTCCATATGATAGCGGTAGCCGCCGTAAGTGTCACGGCCGTGCTGGCCGCAAGCCGCGGATGGGTCAGGGTTTGGACGATTTTTGCATACAGCCCGAACGGTTCGAGCCAACGGGCGGGGGCCATGGCGCTCAATGCTATCAGCAGAAAGATGCCGAGTGACAGAGTGCGCAGCCATTCCATAGGTCTGGAATAGCGGTAAGCTCGTTTTGAACCGCGCATCCTTGCCGACAGGTCGATCATGGCGCCGAGCGGACAGAGTGTCGAGCAATACAGGCGTCCGAAAATCAGAGTTACGGCCAACCAGAACACCAGTGTGGCGAGCGAAAGGCTCAGTGCTGCCGGGACGATCTGCAGTCTGATGAGCCAGTCGCCTATGCGTGACAGTCTGACACCATAGTCGATCAGGGCTGATGTTATGAAAAATGCGGCGCCCCCCTCCACGGTGATCCGCAGCATTGTGAGCAGTCCCTGGCCTCTGTTTTGCATGATTCCTGGCATAACACCGCAAAATTAAGTAAATTTGCCGACAATATGATTGAAGAATTTAAAGAATTTGAGGGTATAGAATGGGTGTGGGTGGATCTTGACGATACGCTGTGGGATTTCACCGCCAATTCCCGGATATTGTTGCGTGCCATATACCATGAGCGAGATATGGACAGGTTTTTCACTTCCGAGGATGCGTGGATTGACGCATACGAAGACTATAACCATTTTCTTTGGACGGAATATGCGGCCCAAAGGGTGACGCGCGCTTTTCTTATGGCCGATCGGTTCCGACGGCCGCTTGCGTGTGCGGGCCATCCCGATGCCGATGGCGAGGGCGCGTTTCTGGACCGTCACTATCTTGAGCGGCTCGGCACGATGGGCGCTCTGGTTCCGGGTGCCCGTGAACTGCTTGGCCGTCTGCGCACGCGCGGATATAAAATAGGTGTGCTCTCCAACGGATTCGCAGAAGTGCAGCGCCGCAAGCTGTGCGCGGCAGGCATAGAGGACATGGTGGACATGATGGTGCTTAGCGACGACATAGGCATACAGAAGCCGGACAGGCGCCTGTTTGACTATGCCGCGGAGCGTGCCGGGACATCGGCTGTGAAGTGTCTGATGATCGGCGACAATCTGTCGGCCGACATAAAAGGTGCTTTGGGGGCCGGCTGGCGCGCCATATATTTCGACCGCAGGGCCACTGACCGCCCGGCAATGCCCGCCGGAGTGAGGACGGTGACTGATTTAGGGCATATCCTCTGAACGGAGATTGCAAAATCGGCTGTTTGGGGTCTTTAAACGCATATTTTCTATGCTTTTAGCGATTTTTTTAGGGCTAACTTTGCGACTATGTGAAAAAAAATTCGGATATTTGCACTCGCAAAACCGAAACGGTCCGTGTGGCTGTGACGGCAAAAGATCCAATAACGTAACTTTCTAAATAAAAATAACAGTATTCCCATGACAAAGGCAGACATCGTTAGCGAAATCGCCAAGACTACAGGTATTGACCGCGCAAACGTTCTCGAGACCGTTGAGAAATTTATGGAAGTCGTGAAAGACTCCCTGGTTCACGGTGAAAACGTTTACCTCCGCGGTTTCGGCAGTTTCATCATTAAAGTGCGTTCTGAGAAGACCGCCCGCAACATCTCCAAAAATACAACCATCATCATCCCCGAACACAAAATTCCCGCATTCAAACCGGCAAAAGTGTTCATGGAAGAGGTGAAAAAATAAGAAACCAATTCAATTCTCAATATTATCTAACTTTTTAACGCCTAAAAGACATGCCCAGCGGAAAAAAACGCAAAGGCCACAAGATGGCTACACACAAGCGCAAAAAGCGCCTGCGCAAGAATCGTCACAAGAAGAAATAATACTCTTCAGTGCTGACGATGGCGGCCGCCACACAGCATTGACGGTTGCCCGGGGCAGACACCCCGCCGTAGAAACTCATCACGCAAGAAGAAATCAGAACAAACTTTTGAGTCGGGGAATGCTCAGAAACGCAAGATAACTCCGTCGCGGAAGTTTGTTCTTTTTCTTTTTTATTCACGGTCGGTGTCGCCCGATATTTATTAATTAACTAACTCAAATCCAGTCTTGACCCATGAAAAGTGAACTGATCGTAGACGTGCAGCCCGGCGATGTGACCATTGCATTGCTGGAGGATTCGCGTCTCGTGTCACTCCAGAAAGAGGCACGAAACGTTGCCTATGCCGTGGGCGACATTTATCTGGCAAAAGTCAAAAAGCTGATGCCGGGACTTAATGCCGCCTTCGTCAATGTGGGATATGAAAAGGATGCGTTCCTTCATTACTTGGATTTGGGCCCTAACTTTGCAATGTACTCTTCGGTGGTGGAGCAGGTTCTTGACGATAAGAAGAAAATGCCCCACATCGATAAAATGACCCGCCTGCCGGAGATTGACAAGCACGGATCGGTGACCGATGTGCTTGCGCCTGGCCGCCAGTTGCTGGTGCAGATTGTAAAAGAGCCTATCTCGTCCAAAGGTCCGCGACTGACCACGGAGATCTCGTTTACAGGCCGCAACATGGTGCTGATGCCGTTTGGCGAAAAGGTGTCGGTGTCGCAGAAAATCGGTTCGACAGCAGAAAAGACGCGCCTGCGCAAACTGGTCGAGAGCATCAAGCCTGAAAACTTCGGGGTGATAGTGCGCACATCGGCCGAGGGCAAGAAAGTGCAGGAGCTGATGCACGAGATGCGTCAGCTGGTCAAACGCTGGGAGGATACTCTGGCAAAGGCCAGACGCTCCACGGCACCTTCTCTTGTGTTTGAGGAGGAGGGACGTACGGTAGGTGTGATCCGTGACCTGTTTAATCCGTCGTTTGAAAATATTTATGTGAACGACGCCGATACGTTTGACCAGCTTCATGACTATGTCAGCATGATCCTGCCCGAGAAAGCCGATATAGTCAAACTTTATGCCGACGAGGCTCCCATTTTTGATCATTTCGGCGTGACGCGCCAGATCAAGACGTCGTTCGGCAAGACGGTTTCCTTCAGATCGGGAGCATACATTATCATAGAGCATACGGAGGCTCTGCATGTCATTGATGTGAACTCCGGAAACCGTTCGCGCTCGTCGGCCGATCAGGAGAGCAACGCCCTGGAGGTGAACCTGCGTGCCGCAGAGGAGATAGCCCGGCAGCTCAGACTGCGAGACATGGGCGGCATCATAGTCATAGATTTCATTGACATGAACAAGGCGGAACACCGCCAGAAACTCTATGAGTATATGCGCGAACTTATGGATACGGATCGCGCCCGCCACAACATCCTGCCCCTTAGCAAATTCGGACTTATGCAGATCACCCGTCAGCGAGTACGTCCGGATCTTGAGATCGAGACATCGGAAAAATGTCCCTCCTGCCATGGAAAGGGCACTGTGGAGTCGTCGCTGCTTTTTACAGACACTTTGAGGGAGAAACTCGAATACTGTATAAATGATCTCGGCAAGAGCAACATTACCATGTATGTGCATCCGTTTGTGGAAGCATATCTGAAAAAGGGGCTGTTCACCTCGCAATACGGCCGCTGGCGCCGAGATCTTGGCAAAAAATTCAAGATTACGGCAGATCAGTCGCTGGCATATCTGCAATACAAGATCGTAGGCCCAGACAAAAAGGAGATAGACCTGCGCGAAGAAAAAGACACAGGCTCATCAGCCACCAAGACAAAACGCAAAGTAAAGACCCGCACCAAGGATGAAGAGTCGCAGACTCAGGAATCCCAACAGCAATAAAGAAGTTCCGGCCGCACAGACTTGTAAGAGATACAAGATGCGGCCGGAATCTTTTTGTAGTCTCGTATCCCGGCGTCTGAGAGCCTGATATATCTGTCGTCTACCGATGTCTGGCTGCCAAGCTTTTTACTTTCGGTTTCGGCACCATTGGACAGCGGTTGAGTTTGGTTATCATATGGGTAGGGCGTATTTGCGGATTTTTTTGAGCCGGCATTAGGGGTGACCCATGCCGACGGCAATATGACGACTTATCTTTACTATGTAGGCTCGTCGGCCGACAGTGTCGACGGGGGTACACACACCAGAATCAGGCTTCGGGATGACAAATATCCGCTGAATGTCACATTGAACTATGTGTCTTATCCGAAAGAAAATGTTATAAAGACGTGGACGGAAATTTCTCATGGAGAGAAACGGCCTGTGATCATGTCGCAGTATGCTTCGGCGATGCTGTATTTCAATGAGCCGCAGTACTGGCTGACGGAATTCAGCGGAGATTGGGCCAAGGAAGCGCAGATGAGCAGTCAGCAGCTCCAGTTCGGCAAAAAAGTGATTGACACGAAACTGGGGAGCCGCGCTGCCATGCACGCCCATCCGTTTTTTGAGGTGGGGCTGAACGGACCGGTGAAGGAGCACAGCGGCGAGGTGCTGATGGGCACGCTCGGATGGACCGGCAACCTCCCTATCACAAGGATCGGCAGGGACAGCTTTATGTGGATCACGTGCGTGGTATCTATAATGTGCTTGCCAGAATACAGCAGAAGTATCCTGATGTGCCGATGATGCTTTGTTCGGGAGGTGGTGCACGGTGCGACTATGAAGCTCTTAAATATTTCACGGAATTCTGGTGTTCGGACAATACCGATTTGTCAGGGAAATCAATCTGATGCCCGGTGTGAAATCCAACTTTGCCCAGAATGGCGGCATTTTCACCGGAGATTATCTGATGAAAGTGGGACTTGATATGTTCTCGTGTCGTCACAACACGTCGATGGTGGTGGAACTGACCGCCAAGTGATCCTATATGAACTGCAGGAAGGGTTATTCGTAGCGCATGGTGGCGGCGGGAGATATGCGTGATATTATCATTGCCGGAAGCATGAGCACGAGCCATGAGATTACGAGGGCTCCGGCGTTAAGGGCGAGTATGCTGTCGAGACTGATGCGCACGGGCACGAAGTCGACATAGTAGTTGGCCGGGTCAAGCGGTATGATGTGGGTCCATGCCTGCAGCAGGATGAGGAGCAGGGCCACGGCATTGCCGATTATAAGACCTTTCAGCACAAGGCGTTCGGCCATGAGGATGAATGTGCGGCTTATCAGTCGGTTGTCGGCTCCGAGTGATTTGAGCAGTCCTATGGTCTGGACGCGTTCGAGAATAATTATGAACAATGAGCTGATCAGGGTGAATCCGGCCACGGCAGCCATGAGTGCGAGAATCACGATCACGTTTGTGTCGAGCAGGTCCAGCCAGGTGAAGAATGTGGCGTCGGTGGTCAATATGGTGGTGATGCCGTAGGCGGTGGATGTTTGGCCTGTGTAGTATGCCTGCAGAAGCGACGTGTTTATCCGGTCGGCCAGAGCTTCGGTCTGCTCCGGCTCCAGTCCGCGGATGCCGAGAGAGCCGGCAGTGCCGGGCGCATATCCGAGCAGTGCGGCGGGAAGATCCGGTGAGCAGTAGGCCACGGCACGGTCGTGTTCTCCGATGCCGGAGTCATAGGTGCCGGAAACAGTGAGCGCACGGGTACGGATGCGGTTGTCGATGAAAAAGCATGCGGGCACGCGGTCATCGGGGTGCAGGTCCAGCAGTCGGCTCATTGTTGACGAGATCATTAAAGACCCGATGCTGTCGGGCGACACGCGCGATGCGTCGCCGCGGAAAGTGACGGCAAGAAAATCGTCGGGTGTTTTCAGTATGCCCGACAGTTCATTCCTCGGAATGGCTGTAGCGCCTGCCGGAAGGTCGATCAGGGAGAGCACCTCGGCGGTGTCGAGCGGACATGCCAGACCGTCGGCCGAGTAGGCGGTGATGGTCACGGAATCGTCGACGGAAAGCAGGCGTGAGCGCACTTCGTCCTTGAACCCGAGCATCACGGCGATACTGAGCATCATTACAACGACTGATAACGCCACTCCGGTCACGGCTATGGCCACGGAGGGTGATGTGCGACGCCTTTCATCTCCCCGCCATTGCATTCGCCGGGCCAGAAATATCGCTATACCGTTTTTCTTCACGGGATTGTTGATATTATTTTACGTTGCGCTGTTCGAATTCGTTGATGAGCGAGATCCATTCGCCGGGTATCGGTTCGGTGGCGCCGGCTCGGAGGTCGATGCAAACCATGGTTGTTGATGCCGCGCATTTGACCTCGCCGGTTGCGGAGTTGACTACCCTCTGGTTCAGGCGCAGGCTTTTGGTGCCGATGGAAAATGTCTGTGTCAGCACTTCAAGCGGTTCGCCGAAGCGGGTCTGCGAGAGGAAGTCGATGTTGATTCCGGCAACGACCATGTTTATTTCACGCCAGTCGGGTTCGCTCTTGTTGACTGTGGTGAAATAGTTCACCTTGGCAAGGTCCAGAAACTGGAGATAGACGGAGTTGTTGACATGGCCGAGCATGTCGGTGTCGGAAAAGCGCATCTGCACCGGCAGACGGTGCCGGAATTCATATTCAGGTTCGGATATTATCGGTTTGGTCATGTGGCGGTTAATGTATTATCAGATCTTTTATCGCATTGGTGCCTACTGCGGCATTAAGCTGTGATATAAGGGATGAGCGCATGAAACGCAAGTCGTTTTTCAGAGGGCCGGACGCTATGTAGACGTGCATTACTCCTCCGTCGGCCACATAGCGTTGTGTGGTCAGGCGGTTGACGCCAGCTCCCACAATCTCGCCCCAGAGATACAGTGCTCTGTGTTCAGCTTCGTTGGTTTCCATGCCGGCCCGGCGAAACACTTCGTGTATGATCTCTCCGATGGATTGTGCTTCTGTCTTTTTCATTGGTGTCCGATAGGGCTGAAGTTGCCGGATGTCACTTCCCACAGGCGGAAATCGACGGCCGTGCGGTTTACTATCTCGTCGAGATGGGTGCGGTTGGTGTCGGTGATGAAGATCTGGCCGAATGCCGGGTCTTCCACGATTTCCATGATCCGCTCCACGCGATCGGCGTCCAGTTTGTCAAATATGTCGTCGAGAAGGAGCAGCGGACGCATGCCGGTGGCTTTGCCGAGAAATTCATATTGGGCGAGACGCAGGGCTATGGTGAATGTCTTGCACTGGCCCTGAGAGCCGGTGCGTCTCATCTCCATGCCGTCGAGCGTGAGTCCGAGATCGTCGCGGTGTGGGCCTACGGAGGTGTGGCGCACGATCTCGTCATGGCGCCGTTCGCGGTCAAGCAGTTCGGCCAGTGTAACGCCGTCGGCCATGCGTGTGGAGTAGTTTAGCTGCGGCATCTCGTTGCCGCCGGATATACGTCGGTAATGTCGCTCGAAGATCGGGGTGAGTTTGCTTACCCATTCCCGTCGTGACTCCACAATATATGACGCGCTCATCTCCATGGCCATCTCCACGGCATCGTATAGCGTATGGTCCACCGTGCCTTCCCGGAGCATGCGGTTGCGCTGTTCGAGAGCGCGGCCGTAGCGTATGAGCGCGTCAAGGTAGCGTGGATCGCTCTGGCTGATGACCATGTCGATGAGTTTGCGCCGCTCTTCAGCTCCTTCGCGGATCAGGTCTATGTCGGCAGGGGAGACCATGACCAGAGGGAAGGTGCCTATGTGTTCGCTGAGCCGCTGATATTCCTTGCCTTTTCGTTTCAGGGTCTTGCGCCGACCACGGGCCAGACCCATGGTGAGGTCTTCGTCTGTGTCGCGGCGCAGGTAGTTGCCTTTGAGCATGGCGAAATCCTCGTCGCGGGTGATGAGCATGGCGTCTGTCACTCCGGTGAAACTTTTGCAGAAACTCAGAGTGTGTATTGCGTCGAGCAAATTGCTTTTGCCCATGCCGTTGTTGCCAAGCAGTCCGTTGATCTTGGGCGAGAATTCCAGACGTGCGCGTCTGATATTCTTGAAATTATCTATTGAGAGTGACGTAAGCTGCATTTCTGATGCAAAATTACGAAAAAAAACCGAGACTCCTCACTCTGGCCTGGTGACGGACCGATCTTGTTTTAACGGTTTGTCTCTCATGCCGCAAAGCACGCTGAGTGTGCGCGGGCATATCCTGCGCATGGCTGCGAATGCAAGGAGAGACAGGCCGAGGTCAATGGCAAACGAGCTGAAGTAGACAGCCGCGCACGTAAGGTTAGACACGGGAGGAATGACAATTGTGACGGATTTTCTGACTATGGTGGCAAACAGACCGTGGAACGCATAGATGAAAAAGGTGGCGGATGTGAGAAAGCGGGGCACGCTACATCCGCGGTCCACGCATGCCGCGGCAATGTGCACCGTCATGATCAGTCCGGTCAAGGTAAGCACCACCGTCAGCGTCGGGCTGAACTGTTGCGGTATTGCTTCTGTAGCGGACAGGACTATCAAAATGAGCCATGCCACTATGGGTGGAATTATGTTGCCGCGTATTGAGGATGTGCTGCCGGATGATGCCATTGCGGCTCCTGTGGCGAAATATATCATGTCGACATGCACTCCGAGAAAAGCGGCGTGGCCAGTCATGTATGCAGCGATGAAAAACAGCGCAGGTGCCAGCCACCTGTTTACTTGCAAGGCCCATGATACTAATGGCGACAGAATCACGATCAGTATCAGATTCCTGAGAAACCACAGCACGAAGTCGTAGGGGTATCCGCTGCCGGCCAGGTCCACGTAACCGGTCAGTATCTGCGGAATGGAGAAGGTGAAAGATTCGTATTGTGGAAATGCGGGAGCAAGTGCCGGCAGTTTCTTCAGGGCGAGCAGAAGCAGTCCGATGGTGTTCCATGCCATGTAAGGGATAAGAAGGCTCCGGGCTCTTCCTGCAAGTTTGTGTGCATAGCCGGTGGCTGACAGCTGTGGGCCGGAACGAAAAAACAGGTATCCTGACATGAAGAAAAACAGAGGGACACACAGGCTCAGAATGTATCTGTCGAACCATGCCAGACAGGCAGTGAACATGGCGGTGTTTGCGCCTGGAGCCATTGGTTCGGGCATGTCGGGCAGAAAATTGCAATGGATCAGGATGACTCCCGCCATTAACGGAAATCTCAGGAAATTGAAAATTTCGAATATGTCTGTCTGCTCTCTGCCGGTCATGATAGCATGTGAAAGTATGCGGTCACAAAGTTAGCGAAAATTTGCCGATAATTTCCCAGGTCAGGCTTGACTGAGCAGTTTGCCCAACCGCTTTGCGACGGCAGTCTGGCTTCTGCCGGTCTTGTCCGAAATGTATCTGATGTCTTTGCCTTGACGGAATAATTGCATCAGCAATAGTTATTCTTTGTCTGTCCATTTCTTGTAGGAGTTGGGATGCTTTTCATAGTTTTGTTCAGAGATTTTTTCAGGGTTCAGGAATTCGTCTACGAAGACAGAGGGGCAACATCTGTCGTATAATATGATTGGTTATCACTGTATAATGTATTGAAGCCGGTGGTCGGATATGATGAGATAAGGGATGATGTCGTACATATCCGGTTGCAAATGTAAGAAAAAGCGGTAACAAGATACGTTTCGCCGGCGCATTATTACGCTGAAGAGTGTTGTGTCAGTGAAAATATCGGCTGCTGATCTGAATATGCGCTAATCCTATGATTTGCATTGATTATTTCGGCGTTTTTTTATAACTTTGTCAAAATTTTAGCAAAACGATGACTAAGGTTACGTATAAAGGGCTGACATTTAAGCCATATATCACTAACGAAAGAATAGCGGCCCGCATCAATGAACTCGGGCGGCAGATCACGGAGGAATACAGCGGTCGCAACCCTCTTCTTCTGTGTGTGCTTAACGGTGCGTTTCCATTTGCCGCCGATTTGTTCCGCAGGATCGAGACGGACGCCGAGATTGCGTTTATCCGGTTCAAAAGCTATGACGGGATGTCGTCCACCGGAAATGTGAAGCAGCTTATGGGGCTGACAGAAAACATCGAGGGTCGCCCTGTCATAGTAGTGGAGGATATTGTGGATACAGGCAACACGATAGTGAGCCTTGTGGCCGACCTCAAATCCAAGAACCCGTCGGAGATAAAGGTGGCGACACTGCTGTTCAAGCCGGAATCGCTTCAGTGCGATGTGTGTCCGGATTATGTCGGCTTTTCGATTCCTCCGAAATTCATAATAGGTTTCGGCCTTGATCTTGACGGAGCCGCGCGTAATCTGCGCGACATCTACGTGCTGGACGAAGACGAGGATTGAATGTGCGGCACATAACTTTTAATTCTTGATTTTGAACACAACACTATGTTTAATCTTATAATTTTCGGTGCCCCCGGAAGCGGTAAGGGCACACAGAGCGAGCGCCTTGTGGAGCGCTACGGTCTTCATCATATTTCCACCGGAGAACTTCTGCGCAGCCATATAGCCCAAGGCACACCGCTGGGCAAGGTGGCCGACGGGTTTATTTCTCACGGCAACCTTATTCCTGACGAACTGATGCTTGACATTCTGGCAGAGGAACTTGATAGTCATTCCGATGCCGCAGGCGTGATCTTCGACGGTTTTCCTCGCACTATCCCTCAGGCAGAGGCGTTGCGTGGACTTCTGGCCGGAAGAGGATCTAAAGTACATGCTGTGGTGGGGCTGGAAGTGCCGGAAGATGAATTGATGACACGTTTGGTGAAGCGTGGCGCGGAGTCCGGACGTTCTGACGACAATCCCGAGACTATCGCCAAGCGGCTGGAGGTATATCATCGCCAGACACAACCGCTCAAACAGTTTTATACCGAGGAGACCACGTTTCATCCTATCAACGGTATCGGTTCGGTCGACGATATTTTTAAGAGCATCACTTTGGTTGTCGATCCATTAAAGGATGCTGCCGAATGAACCGCGTATAATTGAGATTGCCCGCGTGGAAGATCCGCGCGGCAATCTGTCGTTTCTGCAGAACGGCAGTGCGGCTCTGCCGTTTGACATCGCGCGTACATACTGGATATATGATGTGCCGGGCGGACGTCGGCGTGACGGTCATGCTTTCCGTACGGCATCGGAACTTATCGTCGCTTTGAGCGGGTCGTTTGATGTGGTGACCCGTGACGGCGACGGCCTTGAGACGCGTTTCCATCTGTGCCGTTCCTATTACGGTCTTCTTGTTCCGCCGATGACGTGGCGCGAACTGGATAATTTTTCCACTAATTCCGTGGCGATGGTGATTTCGTCTACGCTGTATGATCCGGATGATTATATAGAAGACATGGACCTGTATCTATCTGTGAAAAAAACGTTATGACAGTCGGCATGAATCAATCTGACGAAGTGTTCCGCCACAGTAATGTGGACGAGTGTCGTGTGATGGACCTGCCAAGGATAGTCCATCCCGACGGTTCGCTCACGTTTCAACAAAACGACGGACTTCAGTTGCCGTTTGACATCCGCCGTGTCTACTATTTGTACGACATACCGGGAGATTCCCATCGCGGCGGCCATGCCCACCGTGACAATTCATCGCTGATTGTGGCCGCGAGCGGTTCGTTTGAGGTGACCCTCGGTGACGGCCGCCGTAGCCGCACGTTCCCGCTCAACAGGCCTTACCGGGGACTTTACGTTCCGCCGGGACTGTGGCGGGAGATCGGCAATTTTTCCAGCGGGGCAGTGTGTCTGGTGCTTACGTCCGAGCTGTTCAGTGAAGATGACTATGTGCGCGATTATTCTGAATTTCTCTCTCTAACCGCATCTAAATTATGAAAAAATACACTTTTCTGGATCTCGCGGTAGTCAATGCGCCATATGAAAAGGCGATGACAGAGGCCGTGGGTCGTGTTATAACTTCCGGCCGCTATATAGGCGGATCGGAAGTGGCTGCTTTTGAAGCCGGTCTGTCGGCGGCGCTCGGAGTGGACCATGTTGTTGCTGTGGCCAACGGGCTCGACGCATTGCGGCTGATTGTCCGCGCATATATGGAGCTTGGCAGGCTGAAACCCGGGGATGAAGTGGTGGTGCCGGCCAATTCCTTTGTGGCCAGCGCTCTGGCGGTGAGCGATTGCGGGCTGGAAGTGAGATTTGCCGATGTAGACCCCGATACTTACAATCTCGACTGGGATAAGATGCCGTGCGGGCCGAAAGTAAAGGCCGTCATGCCGGTGCATCTTTATGGCCGTGTGTGTGTGGTGCCGGAGGATATACGGCAACGGTATGTGGTTATCGAGGACAGTGCTCAGGCTATCGGGGCTCGGGGAGCGTGCCTGATGGGTCATGCCGCCGGCATGAGTTTCTATCCGACAAAAAACATTGGTGCGCTTGGCGATGCCGGAGCTGTGATCACGCCGTCGGAGGAAGTGGCAGCCGTGGTCCGCTCGTTGGGCAATTACGGCACAGACCGACAGTATCACAACATATACATGGGGTTGAATTCGCGTATGGATCCGGTGCAGGCGGCAATGCTGCGGGTTAAACTTGCGGCGATGGATCACGAGAACTCTATTCGCCGTGAGCGTGCCGGAATCTATGACGCGCATATCAACAATCAGCTGATAGAACTTCCGAAGATGCCGGATGATCCGGAGACCCACGTATGGCACCAGTACGTGGTGCGTGTGGCTGACGGCCGACGTGATGAATTCCGACGTTTTATGGAAAGCAGAGGGGTGGAAACAGCCGTGCATTATCCGTGTCCGATACATAGGCAGCCGTGTTATGCGTCGCGCTACAGCGGGCTTTCTCTTCCGGTGGCTGAGCGTCTGGCCGAGGAGGTGGTGTCGCTTCCTGTGAGCCGTGGCACGTCGGTTGACGACGCACTCGAAATTTCGGCTATTGTCAACGAATTCGAGTGATAATTTGTTGTTAATCGGGATATACTTTATTAAAATTCTTTGATCTATGGCAAAAATACTATGGGTGGACGATGAGATTGATCTGCTGAAACCGCACATTCTTTTTCTTGAACGGAAAGGTTATGAAGTTCTCACTGTCAATAACGGACATGACGCTGTGGGGATGGCGCGGACAGCCCGGCCTGATCTGATTTTTCTGGACGAGAATATGCCCGGCTTGTCGGGGCTGGAGACACTCGGCAGGATCAAGCTCGAGGTGCCTGACATTCCAGTGATCATGATCACCAAGAACGAGGAGGAGAATATCATGGATCAGGCTGTGGGACAGAAGATCGCCGATTATCTCATAAAACCCGTCAACCCTAATCAGATTTTGCTCTCGATCAAGAAAAATCTTCATTCGGAGGAGCTTGTCAGCGCCAATACCGGAGGAAATTACCGGCAGGAGTTTCTGAATATATCGAACGCCATATCCGATTGCAATACGTTTGACGGCTGGAGTGAATTGTATTCGCGGCTGGTGTACTGGGAGATGGAACTTGCCGGTGCGGAGACCAACATGGACGAGATACTGGAGCAGCAGAAGCGGGAAGCCAATTCCGCTTTCGGCCGTTTTGTGCGCCATAACTATGAAGATTGGGTGCGTCGTGATGCCGGTTCGGATCAGCCCGGGCGTCCGCTGATGAGTCCCGACGTTTTTCGCAGGCGTGTTTTTCCCGCTCTTGACGCCGGAGAGAAACTGTTTTTTATATTGATAGACAATTTCCGTCTGGATCAGTGGCGCACGGTGCGTCCGATGCTCGGAGAGTATTTCAGTATGGAAGAGGAACTGTATTGTTCGATTCTTCCGACTGCCACACAATATGCACGCAACTCGATATTCTCAGGTCTTATGCCTGTGGACATAGCGCGTATGTTTCCAGATCTGTGGGTGGACGAAGACGATGAGCAGGGCAAGAATCTGAACGAGTCGCCGCTTATCTCCACGCAGTTTGAACGGTTTCGGCGCAAGATAAGGTTCTCTTACAATAAAATAAACGATTCTGCCGCCGGAGAACGTCTGATCCGTGAATTTGCAAATCTGGAGACAAATGATCTGAATGTCATAGTGCTTAATTTTGTCGATATGCTGTCGCATGCGAGGACGGAATCACGGATGATCCGTGAGCTTGCGTCGACAAATGCGGCTTACCGTTCACTGACCGGATCATGGTTCCGCCATTCGTCAGCGCTCGAACTTTTCCGCAAGATTGCCGACAAAGGTTATAAAGTCATTCTTACCACCGACCACGGCACCGTTCGGGTTGATTCTCCGGTCAAGGTAGTCGGTGATAAGAATACGAACACCAATCTGCGTTATAAACTTGGCAAAGCTCTTAATTATAATCCTAAGCAGGTGTATGAGATGAAGCATCCACAGCGGTTCGGACTTCCGTCGCCAAATGTGACCACATCCTATATCTATGCTCTCGGACGAGACTTTTTCGCATATCCCAATAATTATAATTACTACGTACAATATTACACGGATACGTTTCAGCATGGCGGAATATCGTTGGAAGAGATGCTGATCCCGCTTATAACGCTATCGCCGAAATAACAAAAAACGGTATTATTATCAATAATTTATCATTAGTGTCCACTAAAAAATCATAAAAGTTCTTTGAAAATATTGAAAGTTAGGTTGTTACAAAGGTTTTGAGACCGCGCCGATTTGAAATTATCTTTGCCAGACCAACGTGGAATGGCATATGCAT